>Ga0209274_10000205_pt1 | contig 46782 bp, 38 predicted proteins | sample HubBroMetageREF1_FD_188343 | JGI IMG/M metagenome (GOLD analysis project Ga0209274, IMG submission 188343) | Reference soil microbial communities from the Hubbard Brook experimental Forest, New Hampshire, USA - Hubbard Brook CCASE Soil... | ecosystem: Environmental > Terrestrial > Soil >...
ATTGAAGTCGCCTGTCACCATGCCGATCGGCGGGGCTCCGACAGGGTAGACCGCGCTGGTGGTGCCCCCGGTTGTGAAATTGGTGAGCACTACGACAACTTTTGAACTGGCATCCCCGTAGGCAATGTACTGGTTGCCATCTTGTGCGAATTGGGCGCCTACCACGTTGGAGGTCAGGCCGCCGACGGAATAGAAGTCTCCGTCTCCTCCTTGCAGCGGCGTCATGGCGTAGTTTGCGCCGATGAAATACAACTCAACGATCTGGCTGCTTTGCGATACCGAACAGATGATCTGATCCCAGTACTCGGGATAACAGCCAAACATGACTTGCGAGGGAAAATGATTGAGGCTATGGGTGGAAGCCAGGCTGAAAGTTCCATTCCCGTTGCCCGCGAAAAACAGAAGTTCACTACCAGTGGCCACCATTAAACCGAGATTGCCGGTGCCGCTCGGGTCGCCCGCCGCAATGGCCGAGGCGCCGTTATTCGGCACATTAAAGGTAATCGCGGAGCCGAAGGTCCCATTGCCGTTGTTCAGATACACGGAGATGGTGCCATTGCCGTAGTTGAGGATGGCAAGGTCGGGAAATCCATCGTTGTTAAAATCACCGATGACCATGCCGTTCGGGTCGGAGGCATTGGCTCCACTCACGGTGCCGGTCGGGAAGTAGCCGGTTCGCGCACTGAATGTCCCGCTGCCCAGCACGCTGTTCGAGTTGCTGGCGTCCTGAAACGAAATGGTTCCTGTGGGCCTGCCGAGCCCCTCCGCCAGCGTGGTTGCCGAAAGCGTGTAATTGCCCGGAGCGCCGCTTGCGCTGATGCTGGTGCTGGTGGCGTAAGTGGTGGCGGGCGCGCTGACAATTAGCACGGTGGCCGGGGACGTTTGGTTGCCAGTTTCATCATAGGACGGGCTGGCGTACACAGCCGTCGGATGGAAAGCCGTGATGGAATGGGTTCCGGCGCCGAAGCGAACTTTTATGGCAGCCTGCCCGCTAGTGTTCGTCGTCGCTTTTCCAATCAAGTGAGGCTGTACTGAGGAGTCCAGAAATTGAACTTGACCGCAGCCGCTGCAAGCCGTGCCTCCGGCGTTATAGACCGTCGCCGTGAGCGTGACCACCTCTCCGGCTTGCACGCCCGTGGAGGGCGACACCGTCAGCGTGTTCGTATTCGGCTGCTGCGACTGCGCTGCGACCGCGCTCAACACGCTCAGCGCGAGCACGACCGCGCGAGCGGAACCGACCGGCCACGGGCGCTTAACGTCTTTTACCGCGAGGCTTTTCTTCGCAGCATCAGCACTCGAAGCACGCGTGCTGGAGACGAGGTTCGAAACCTTCGTCCAGAAAGCCCGGCTGGAAATTCTTACTGCTTGCAGAAAAAAGCTAGATGTCGCCATTCAATGGTTCTCCCGCTCTTCAAGAGAACCATCGTCCGCTGGCGGGGCAGCTTGAGGGAAGTATGCGAATGGGACGTTACGGTGGTACGCGTGGACGCGTCCAAAGGATTGGAAGATGAGAATCGTCCAACACTCGCTTCGATAAAACTCCTATGCTGATCTTTTTCCGGCCCGCTCGCGTCAAACTTGTTCGCGTCAAACTCACTCGCGAGTGATTGCGCTGTCTCCGGCGAATCAGTTCGATGCCGTGGTGAGAGTGAATGCGATTTTTCCGCTCAGCAAGGACACCTTGAAATCGTCGGTGAGGGTCACCGGATGCGTGGGCACGTTGATGGTATGAGTGCAGGAGTATGGGCCCGCAACTACTGTCACTTCGAGATCCCCCGCAGGCAATCGTCCGAAAATAAACCTTCCCGAGTCATTGGTGATCATGCTCCTGGCAAGCTTGGGAATGCTCACGACTGCGCCCTTCAGGGGGACATAACTTCCGGCGGCGGCATCGTAGATGGTGACGCTTCCGGTCAAGATTCGAATGGCCGGAAGTTCAATCACGGGATGCGATGCGGAGTTCACAGTAATGTTTACTTGCACCGGAATGAGATCGTCGGGTGCATAGCCCATGGGCACGGATTCCGGATTCACCTGAATCTGGTAGCTGCCGGGCTGAATGTCGGGCAGAGTAAACTTTCCATTCGAGTCGGTGGAGATCACCTGATTGCCGGAAGCGCCGGTGATCTGCAGCTTGATGTTCTCCAGTCCGTCGCCGGCATCGTCTTTTATGTAGCCCCAGAGATCCGTTGCGGGAAAAGCAATCCCGAAGTCGACTGTGGAGCCGCCCTCTGTGACGGTATTTTGTGGAGTGGTGAAATAGTGCTGGCGATCCGAGGCGTACTGTAATTCGATGGTATGGCTGCCGGGGCTTACGCCGCCAAAGTGATAATCTCCGCCGCTGTTGGTCATGGTAGTTCGAACCCCGTCGAGCCTGACGGTGGCTCGCGCCACGGTCTTCATTCCATTCTCATAGACGCCCAGGCGCCTGGCATCAATAAACACCGTGCCCTTAATGCTCGTGTTCCTTTGCAAAGAAAGGATTGCCGGGGCATGGGAGAATGTATGCCGGAATGAAGCGGAAATCACCTGCGTGAGCTGTTGCTGGCCGATGAAGTCCGACTTGACTACGGACGCGCTGAACTGCACCTGATTGCTGGCGCCAATCGCCTTACTGTAGGAGCCGGTAAAGTTGTAATCCGTGGAAGCGGAGGTCTCGAATTCATTGTGGCTTTCAATGTAGGAGAGACTCAGTTGGTGAGGCCGAGCCCCAATCGAATTCCAGATCACGCTGGCGCCCTCCTGCAGGCGGCGGGGTACGGTAACAATCTGAGCCTGACTGGAGAACCCCAATAGTCGCAGGAACGCCGCATTCTGCAGGAGAGTAGCCAGTTGATCCGGCGTGACCGCGGTCATCCCCAGCCGCTGCAATTCCTGTTGCAGGCCGGGGATCTGCGAATACAGCGACTCGATGCTCAGGGCATCTTTTTGCGAATCCAAAAAGCCACCTATCTGAAAGCGTCCCAGGGTCAAGCGAAGAGTCTCGCGAAACCCGGCACCGCTGGAAAAGCTGTCGGATGCGGTAGCGAACTGGTATTGAAATCCGGCACCGAAGCGGGTGCGGTCAAAGTTGATCTGCTGGGGCAGGGTCAAAGTCCGAGCTGAATAATAGCCGAGGCGGCTAAATGAGCCATAGCTAATGCCGGTGGCGGCCGACCAGGAATGGGAAATCCTGTAACGCAAGCTCGTATAGGCGCTCTGGGAATCCTGTTGAATCGTGTTGAGATCGATGTGATTGATGGTAGCTCCCGAGAGCAAACCCATCCGGTTGGTAAGAACCTGACTCCAGGAGGCGTCCGCGGAAAGGCCGGGCAGGCTGTTCGAGCGCACGGTGGGAAAATCCAAATCTTTTTTCGTCAGCCGAGCGCTCAGTTTGGTCGCAGGACTCGAATGTGCCAGTTCGCCGGCAAAAGCGATCCCGCGGCCGTAAGCAATTTCACTCTTCACCCGCCAGTCCGGGGAAAAATCGATATCCAAAAGCAAAGAAGCAATCAGTCCGGAACGCTGCTGCCCGTCGGCTAGATCGATAGAGCGCAGAAAATAGAGGCTGGGAATGATTTTCAGATAATCCTTGAGGACTTCGGTGTAGCTGACGCCGGCGGCGAACTCCTTCTCGACCGGTATGAAGACATCCGCAAAATCCGCCGAGGCCGTGTATCCGCCATGAAACTGCCACCCGTCATCTTTGAAATGCAGCCCTCGCAGGATGACGTTTTGCAGGGTTAGCGGAGAGTCGTTCACGGTCTGGTCAAGGAGCGTGATGTCGGAGTCTGGCGTAGTCACGCGATAGTAGGCGGAGGGTACGTAACTGGCTCGGTCGGGCTCGCCTGCAAAGGTTGCGGAGACCACATGCAGTTGCGTGGTCCGGTCCGTTTGCCGGCTAAAGAGGTCTAGGATGTTCTCAAATTGCAAGCGGTCCGAACTGAAGCGGAACTCGTAGCTGTCGCTTTCGCTGTCGGGATTCGGCGGAGCCACAAAGCCTGGCGGGTAAACTGGTGTTCCCGGGGTAACGTGAACCAGGATTTCCTGCAGCCCCGTTTGGTCGAAGGCGATTACCCGAGTGTCGCCGGGATCGACGCCCAGGATAGTCAATACGCCGTTCTCCACGGAAGCGTCGGCTACATGAGCGTCGAGGGAAACAGCCGCAGTCGCACCGGATGCTGGAATCTGCGTCTGTTTTCCAGCCTGTACGGTGATTTGAGCAGACAGAGAAGCGGCCGCGAGCATCCAGACCGCGAGCTTGCATTTCATTTAATGCTGAATTCCGCCGCATTCGAGAAGAACGCGCTTTCGTTCTCCATCAGGACCGTGGCGTGGTATCTCCCAGTCTTCGGCAGACCGGAATGTTCGGCGGTAAACTCCTGAGTTTCTCCGGGCAGCAAGCGTTGGCCAGACACCGGCAGTCGCGCCACCAGGCGTCCGTTTTCGCCGGTCACGGCGATCACTCCTTTGGGGACCACGGGGTCGGTACCGACGTTGGTGAAGCCTTGCCGGAAGGTAATCGAGTTGGCATCGGCATCCACCGATACCTGGAGCGGCTGACTCTGAACGTGAAAATCATCTGCCAGGGTGAAGGTGAACAAAGCTCCCAGCGAACCAGTCATGGCCACTGAATTTCTTGTCCCCATGATCGTTTTCCCCATGAAGATGCAGGCGATGGCGCGCGCAGCCGGAGCGTTGGGCACGGTAACGGTCACTGTGGTGGTCACAGAAGATCCCGGCAGTGCAATGACGTCTCGATCCATGAATACGGCATAGCGCGCGATGCCGCCTTCGATCTCGCCTGCCGGCAGAAACACCCGTTTGCCGTCGCGCACCACTACATCCCGGGCTTCCATCTGGAATTCCAGTTCCTGCAAGGTGTTGTTCCACAGCGTAAGCTCCTGGGAAAAGCTCTGCCCCGGTTTGGCTTTCACCGAGATGACTGCAGGAGACAGCGAAATGGCGGGTTGATGCTCCTCGGACCCGGGGGTGTTCGTTGCTGGCGCTGGTTGAGATTGCTTATCGAGACCCTGCGCAGGACCTGCCGCTTCCAGGCAAGTAACCAGTGTGGCCGCCAGTACCAGCGAGTACGCCGCTCGACGCAGCACGAGTCTGACTTTCATAGCGTCCCCTCAATTGCAAACTGACAAGAGATTGATTTGGTTGCTGATGGTTCCGGACGATTCTGAGAACGGAATGGTCAAGGCAAAAGTGTAGGCGGTGACCGCGCCGTACGTTCCGTTGCTGGTCAGCGTGGAAGCGCTGGTGCTGTTCAGAGTCACTCCGCCGATTTTCCAGGTGTCGATGGCGTTGGCCGTCTGCAACTCCGCTGTCAGACTGTACGTAGGCGTAAGCAGCAGCGTGCAGGGCAAAAGCGTGAGCAGGTTTGAGCATGTAACCTTCACGTCAAACGGAGTGCTGATCGTCCAATTGGTGGTTCCTACGCTTTTGGTGGCTCCCGAGGGGAGGGCGCCTCCGAACGCCTGCATCGAGCCGAACGACAAGGTGGCCGAACTTGTCCCAGAGCCTCCCAGCGTCATTCCGCTGGCATCTGATTGCAATGTGAGGGTCAGCGAGCACACGATGGGCAAGCATTGACCGGATACTCCCGGTGCGGCCAGCAAGGCCAACGCTGCCATCATCCCCCATTTTGTCGCTCGAAGCATCGGTCAACCTTCTTGTCGCCTTAGTTCGCCGTGGCTACAAAATTGATGGTGTTGCTGACGAGCCCGGCAGTTTCAGAAAACGGAATCGTTAAGCTGAATGTCAAAGCTGAGGTTCCGTAAGTGCCGGTAGAGGTTAGAGTCGCCGCCGAAGCGGAAGTAACGGTGGTAGCCCCGATCGCCCACGTGTTGGTCGAATCGGCGGTTTGCAACTGGGCGGTTAATGTATAAGTCGCGCTGGTCTGATTTGCTACCTGGACGACCGGATCAAAAGGCGTACTTATCTTCCAGTTAGTCGGTGCATTTACGGTTCTCGTAACGCCGGTGGGAACCGTTCCTCCGTAGGCGGACATGGTGCCGAAGGCTGCGGTTACCGCAGAGGTTCCCGAGTTCGTTAATGTGAGCCCGCTGGCGTCGGTCTGCAGGATGAGGCTGATGGAACTGGCCACCGTGACGGTTACCGCCATAGTGGCGGAGCCCGTGGTTGCCGATGCTGTGCCTATGCAGAAGGTCACAATGAACAGCGGGAGTGTTAAAAACACATACAGTTTTTTCATGGGCATGGTAACTCCGATCCAATTCGGGGCGAATGATGCAAGCTCCCCCGGTTCTCTGGATATCGGCTTGGGGCTTCTAGCCTTTAGTCCGGGACAAGTCAGAAGGGGATTCTGGGCGTGACTAAAGTAAGCTGTGGGCGACTCTATTGGCATCTAACGGCGGATTGTGTGCAGCCATGACGCGCTAAGAATTGAAAACGGCATCTCCGCCCGTGCCGCGGCAGATAATGGCCGGAGGGCAGTTGCCGGAAGAATCGGGGTCAGTAATTTCAGGATCGGTAATTGAGGATTACTAAGTGAGATCAAGAATTAATGATCAGTGGCCAGTATTAAGTTCTAACCATGTCACTTCTTTCTGGAGGGGTACGACATATGCATCGCGCTCTGCCTTCAGAAGGGAAGCGGGGCGATAGGCGCTGATACCACTCACCCTCGCTGGCTGCTCCACTCGCAGCCGGGCTTCAGCAGTGAAGTCAGTGGCTCCGGCGAGTCCCACTCGCACTACGCCAGTGGTGGAATTCAGCTCTACTTTTTCAAATGTTCCAGCATCGAGGGTCAGCCATAGTCCCAGCGAAGCTGCGTAAATCCTTGACCGGTACGAGTCGCGCGGAGTGACAGTGACTACTGCGCCGTTCACTTTGACGTTGCCGCCAAACGCCACCCAGCCGAACTCCGGGTGATTCACGATGTAAGTGGCGGTGTTCCAGGCGTGCCCAAAGATGTTGGGCCCGTTGTCACCGGTGAGGGGATCCGGCTTGAGCATGTCCGGGAACGAATGGAATGCGGCGGAATCGAATCCCTCCTGGTCGATGTCGGTGAGCGCTCCCATCGTTCCACCGTAGCCGACGCGCAACAGGTAGAAGTCGTCAGGGTGTTCGCGATACTCGGCCAGAACGGGGATGGCGTTCAATCCGGAACCATAGTGATGCAACTGCCGCTCGAGCCTCTGGTCTTTGGCGGCAAAAATAAAATCCCAGTAGCGACGTGCGCTGCCGTTATAGCCCCAATGGGGAATCGCGGGATCGTATCCGAGAATGGCGTCTAGCGTTATCTCGGCCTTATCTTGATAACCAAAATATTTCGTCCAGGCGTAGACCTCTTCTTGTCCCGTGGAATCCCAGGGCATTTCGCTGCCGAACGGATAAGCTTCCTTCTTCCAGCGGTCGGCGCGTTCCCTCATCTTGTTCTCCAGAGCGTCGGCCTGCGTGTTCATGCCTTCGCGCTTAAGGTCGGTTAAGATCTGCACGAAGATGGAACCTTCCATCTGGCCGAACATCGCGAGATCTTTTGCATAGTTGGTCATCGCCATCGAAGTTTCGTAGGCATGATTCAAATACCAACCCCAAGGGTGGTTGGTGACAAGGCCTTGATGGTTGCGTGCCAGCCGATAAAGAACCCAATAGGCTGCGGCCACGTGCGGATAATCATACGAACGATCGACAGCCTCCGAGGCCTGCTTGTTCCAGCTGGTCCAGCTTTTCCAGTCAAAGCTGCTGTTGTAATAGTTCGGAGGCATCTGGTCGGGTTGGTAGTAGAAGAGGCTTTTGCGGACGCCATAGGGGTGGGGTCCATCATTATCTTTGGATTGCAGCCCACCCCATAGCACTCCGTCGACGAACTGCTGGAGCTTGCCAAGTTCTTCTTTATCCGGCTCGACCAATTCCTTCATGATTGCTGCCAGCCAGGAACCGGCGCCACCTTCGTCGCTGAGTCCCGCGATCCAGACGCGGCTATCCTGCAGCACGATCTGATTCGCCTCGCGGTCGTAAGTGACTGCGGAAGGAGCACGGTGGAAAGGATCGTTCGAGTCGGTGAACCACTGACGAGTGGTGAGAAAGTGTCCCAGGTCCGCCACGGTTTGTGCAGCTGGCTTGATTATGAAGTATTGAATGGTCTGCACCGTTCCGTCGCCGTAGGTGACGGTTAAGCGCGAGCGTCCCCACGTTTTTCCCTCCAGGGTGTACGCTCTCCAGGCGTCGTGAGGGAAGGAATCTTCATGAATCTCGATCGCCGACGGCGGTTCGACCTTCAGCGACGCGACGGGCTTGCCGTATTTAAGGAACAAGCGCGCCTCGATGTCCTGGGGCAGCACGTAACCCGGAACGCCGACGGCGACTGGCCGCTGATTTTTGGTGAGCGTGCTCTCGATGTGCCGAATCGAATCAGAAACCAGGAACTTGACTCCATACGTTTTCGACTCGCCCGGCGCGAGCGTGAGGCTCGAAGGAGTGTTCCAGGGTTGCGCGTTCTTCCATTCATTTTCGGCGTAGGCCTGACTGTGGACCATCCATTCGTAGAAACCTTCAAAAGTGATTCCTCGCGGCGTGGGATCGGTGAATACCGGCGCTGCGCCCCACCGCCCCTTGTGGTCGAGAATAGGGTTGTAAGCCTCGAAGGGCGTTTTGCCTTCGGGGACAACTAACAGCGCCGGACCGTGTCCGTTGAGTCTGGTTACTTGCAGATATCCTGCGTCCTCACCGATGTAGGGATCGTAAAACGAACAGATCGCGTGAGCCTGCTCGAGCGAGCGATCGTTGAGCACATTATTAAAGATCATCGGGATGCCCAGCGCTCCGATTTGAACGGGCTTCGCCGACTTGTTGGTCAGCGCGAAACGCAGGACGAGCTTGCCTTCTTCAATAGCCCAGGTTCTTGTGATCTGCAGCGGGATGTCGGAGGGCAACGTGGCGGCGAGATCGGCAGCGGCAAGCACGTTCCCGGATGCGGGCAGCGTGCTTACTGGCGTGCGTGCGGAAGCTGTGGAATAGTTTGTCCAATCTCCCGAGCCTTCTGTGCGCACGCGAAGGGTGAGGTCACCGAGATGAAAGAATCCGTTCTGCGAACGCGCAACCAGAAGATCTGCGGGTGTGAAGTCGAAGCCGTCCCCTCCCTTCGGTTTGAGTGCGGCGACGGTCTGAGAGGACCGTACAAGGCTCAAAGTGAATTCGGGAGTGTCATAGTCGACGATTCCCTGGTTGAGCATCGGTCCCGGAACCGGAGCCGGCTTATTGCTGGCTTGCTGCGTGAGAGTGCATGTGGAGATCATGCACAAGATAAATGCCAGCATCCAAGAAGAGGCTCCAAGCACAGGGCGACCAAGTTTCATTTTGTCCCTTCGGCAACTTGTGAGTTCATGTCGGCTCCCTAGGGTATCGCTTCAACACTCTTGAGCAATTCTCCCAGCCGGTCCCGGGCGTCAGGAAATTTCCCGGTCATCGCCGCGAACCCGAGGCGAAAATGCGAGGGCGCATCCCAGCAATCCCCAGGTGCGAGCAGAACGCCCTGATCCGCAGCCGCCTCGCAAAAGGCGCGACTGTTTTCTCCACTGACAGCCATGGGAAAGCGGTCGCTTCCTCCCCGAGGAGGAATCCAGCCCAGCGTCTCACGATGATCCGACATGAAGGACGCAAGCTGCCGGAGATTCCGCGTTGCGGTCTCCTGTGCTGGAGACCGGGTCGCTCGACATTGGATTTCTTCGTCTGCCGATTGGAGGGCATTCGGCCCTCGATGTTGTCACAGTGCATCGCGAACCCTTCGTGCTCGTCGTACCCTCGTCCCATAAACTAGCAAAAAGAAAAAGGGTGCGCCTGCGCGAAGTGGCGAGCGAGAACTTCGTGATGTATGAGCGTACCTGGGCCCCTGGATTCCACGATCTGATGTTCGGGATCCTTCGCGATGCCGGGATTGTTCCCAATGTCACTCAGACCGTAGGGGAGATCCCAACGCTGATCTCACTCGTCCATTCGGGCATGGGCATCACCATTGCGCCGTTATCGGTGGTCATACACAGTGTCCCTTCGGTAGTCATTTGTGAGATTTTAGACCGGACACCGATGTGTGAAATTGGTATGGCTGTCAGTAAACGAGTTCGAGCGGCTGTCGTAGACAACTTTAGATCCTTCGCTCTAAAAACCTTGGGTCATTCAAGGCACGCTCGTATGCCAACCGGAGTTGACTAGTGCCACGGCCCTCAAACCGCCGATTCCCGTATTGTCGGCAAACCGAAAGTAATCCAGGTCAGGACATGCGCATAGGTAACGAGAAGTCGGCTTATCGGAAGTGATCGAAATTGCTCCCGGTTGACGGGCTAACCAGAAGTAAATGCGTCAATCCACGGATCGCAGACTAGAAACTGGAAGTATCATTCTCCATTTTTGGAGCCGACGGACCGATTGCCGAGAGTGCGGGCGTTACCGGGCGATGGTTCGAACCAAAATGCCGAGTGCGGTTTCTTCTATGAAGTCCGCCCTTTACTGGTACTACATGGGGAATTTAAGGTGGTGGGATACTCCTCGAACGGAAGCTGAGTTTTGTCAGGCGATGATGCATTCATGGGAAGCTCTCGATCCGATTGATTTCAAGCCCGAAGGTGCAGTCACGACTGCTTTCTTGCGCATCGGGAAGGAAGATCTTCGATCGGCCGCGAAATACGTCAGGTGTCTGCCTTATGCCCGCAATGCGCGTCCTGACGATCCTCTGATCGTTCCGACTGAGGAACGCGGAACATGTAGTACGAAACATGCGCTCCTTCGTCGGCTGGCCATTGAGCAAACCCTCGATGTTGCGCTGGTCCTCGGGATTTACGAGATGGCCGAGCAAAACACTCCCGGAGTCGGGGACATTCTACGGAAGTACGAACTCGTCTCGCTGCCCGAAGCCCACTGCTACCTGCGAATGGCCGGAAGGCGAATCGACGTAACACGGGCGGTCGATCAGGTTCCCTCTGCAGCAATTTCCCGTTTTCTCCAAGAGGAAGACATTGAACCGGCGCAGATCACTGATTACAAGATTGCGTTACACAAGCAGTTTCTATTGAAGTGGATAGCTGAAAACGGTGGATTTGGCGGGAGGTCACTGGCAGACCTTTGGAAAATACGTGAGGAATGTATCGCTAGGTTGAGTGGATATTCTCAACGAGTGTAATGGGGATATTAAATTAATTGATGGAGATTTCTGCGTTTTTTCGGTTGCGATGTGCTGCTCACGTGCTCAAGGTAATTGCCTTAGAGAGAGCGTTCGATGCAACTGACGAAATCAGGCGATTACACTCATTGACTGGTGCGAGGTGTAAAGGCGATATTTCGTCAATAATCGCTCTGCTTTGCGTCCTGGGCTAAACGATCCGTAGGAACAATCTCGCGGCCAGCGAGATCCTCGTTACCGAGGTAAATTGACCCTGATTACAACCGGTGCCATCATCCCCACAGCGTGCTGCGGAGCTCATGGTCTCGGTCGTGCGGAGAGCTGCCGCCTTGGGAGATACCTTCATGCGGTTTTCGGGTCCTTTTTTCATCGAAGTTTCTTTCGTTCTCATCGTCCTGACGCTCGGTCTTGCCCAGGCGCAGAAGAAGGAAATCAAGATCGGATTTTCCATCGAGGCCATGAAAGGCGAGCGCTGGCAGACCGACCTTGACGAATTTCAGCAGCGCGCCCACGAACTCGGAGGTGCTGTCGTCACCCGCTCCGCCAATGGCGACGACGACCTGCAGTTTCGCCAGATCAACGACCTGCTCAAGAGCGGCATCGATGTCCTCGTGTTTCTGCCGCACGATACCAGCAAGGCAGGGCGCATTGTGGAAGCCGCGCACGCGAAACACGTCCCGGTGATCAGCTATGACCGCTTGGCTAATGCGGCGGTCGATCTCTACGTCGGATTCGACCTCTTCTCGGTCGGACTCGAGCAGGCGCAAAGTTTGGTGGATCGCGCGCCCAAAGGCAATTATCTGCTGTTGGGAGGCTCACCGCTCGACGCCAATTCGAAAGTCGTTCGCGCAGGACAGATGAAAGTGCTGCAGCCCTTCATCGATCGCGGCGACATCCACGCCCTTGCCGATCTCTGGGTGCCGGAGTGGAGCGCCACCGAGGCTTACATCATGGTCACGAACGAACTGAACAAGCTCAAGGCTGCTCCCACGGCGATTGTTGCCTCAAATGACGCGATTGCTGGCGGCGCAATCCAGGCGCTCGAAGACAAGGGCTGGTCGGGCAGAGTGCTGGTCTCGGGTCAAGACGCAGATCTCGCCGCCATCGAGCGAATCTTCGATGGCTCTCAACTGATGACCGTATATAAGCCGGTCGGAAATGAGGCGCGGGCCGCGGCTGAAGCCGCGATGAAACTCGCACGGCACGAAGACGTGGAGAGCCGGGCGGAAGTGCCGAACGGCACGCTGACCACAAAAGCCATCCTGTTGACGCCGATCTGTGTCACTCAGGAAAACGCGAAGCAGACCGTGCTCAAAGATGGATTTCAGAAGCTGGAAGTCGTCAAGCAAAGCCTGCCCAAAGTCAAGCAGGCACAGTTGGACGAACCATAGTACCCCGGCGCGCTCCTTGGCGTGGGAGGCCTCATAAACTGCAATGAGCGGATATTCTTCATCGTCTCTCGGAAGTCTTGTATCTCGTGTCACCCGGTTATACGATTTGCGTACAACAACGACCGCCAGCAAGGCATCACAGGCCCGGCTCCGACTCAGGTGGGATCAGGCCACGTTAGGGATTGGTGAAGATCGTTCCATCGCCCCCAAGGAATTGCGGCGCTCCGTCCCGGTAAGCCGATCTTTTCCGCCATGGCTGGCCACGTACATTGCCAGTTCCAGCCGACTCCAGACTCCGAGTTTGTCAAATGCCCGGCGCAAATGGTTCTTGATTACCTGTTCGCTAGTGCCGACGATCTTGCCAATGTCGCGATTGGTCAGGCCTTCCGAGACCAGAATCGAAATCTGGCGTTCCGTTGGGTTGAGACCCTCGCAAGGTGTCATGACTGCCCTTTCGCGTTCGTGAGCATAGCGAGCCAACTTTACACGTTTCGCCCCTTCGCAGATTCCCGCGCGCAAAAATAGTGTGCTCAGGTGGACTTTAACGGTTCGCTGACTCATACTTAGCAGGTCTCCAATTTCCTTATTACTGCAGCCCTGCACGAGCAAGTTCAAAACCTGCTGCTCGCGGGGCGTGACTTTGACTTGATCGCGATTGATCATAATTTGCTCCAATGGTCCTTTGTATTTCGATGCGCACCGGGCGGGTTCGGGCCGCTCCGCTATGCTGCTACTGCTCGTCCAACCGTTCGTGCACGCTCGATGATTGGTATCAGCCACTCCGACATCTCACTCTTCATTACGTAATCATCCACCAACCAAAGGATTCGATACGGCATGTCACAGTAAGCCGAGAGCAGAATGATCGGCAGGCTAGGAAACCGTTGCCTGATGTGGCATGCTACAGCTTCCGCGTCTATGCCTTCGTGTTTATGCTCCAGCAGAACCACCGCGACTGACGTTTCCTCTGAAACCTTTATGGCAATGTAGCCGCTCGACGCGAGCTTCAAGGCTCCAGAGGTGCTTTGCGGAGCTCCAACATATGTGGACGGTCATCGATGCACAACAGAGTAGGAGAGTCCATGGTCACACCATCTCCGTGAGCGTTATGAGCGTGCTTGGTAAAGTCACCAAGACCAGTTTACGAACTTTCTCTCTAACCTCGGGCTTGAAGGTCAGAACCTGTAAATTATTTGGCTCATCCTCGGTACGCTTGTCGGACTCGTAAAATGGTGCCTCGCTTATCATTTGCGACCCTTCGAAAGAGACGTGGTGCAGTATCTCCCAATACTGCGCCATCGGAGGAACACAGCCGGCGACGGGGGGACGGCCGCATGAGTTCCCTTAACATCCAACTCCTTGGAATCAACTTACAACCGCACCCTATTTCGAAATTGTCCACAATTGCACAGTGTGCACAATAATTGGTCCCAATTTGGGAATGAGTTAGTGAGCTGCCAGGAAGTCACCGTTCTGGCGTTACTCACTCTTGACCCAGGAACACTAGCGAATGCGAAATCGCATAAGTACAGAGCGCAATCCGGTTCCGGACGCCTAGCCGCTTCTGGAAATGACCTTTCTATCTCAACTGTCGCATTGAAGACGCTCACAAATTCGTTGGACTATCGCTCCTTCATGAATGCACGAGTGGCGCCGAACCTACCGAATCAGGTGCAGTGCAAGGCATCTTCTAGTTCGAGATTAACGCGAAGAGATTGCCGAACGCTCGGCGGGGAAAATAATAAGACTGTCATTCTCTCGCGATGCCAGGATGGTCTCGGGATCAAAGGAACATTGTTCATTAGAATCGGGGATGAAGGTAAAGTGGTTCAAGCACCAACAGACTTGGTAGTAAAAGGACTTATTCCTTGCAGCCTCCAACGCTTTCTGCTACTTCATTCCCAGATCCGTCAGGATCTTGGGCTTGTTTTCTCCGGATGCAATAATTTGATGGCATGCGGCGCAATCATTGGCAATGGTCTGGCCATCGGCACTAGTATGGCTACCATCGTGGCAGCGGAAACAGCCCAGAGAGTCATTGTGCCCAAGATTGTTCGGGTGTGTGCCCCAAGTCACACGCATGTCTGGAAAGATGTTTCGCAGGTAGATATTCGCCACTTCTTGGGCGGCCTGCTTGACTGCGGCCTCCCGCGCTCCATCGATTTCAGGATAGTTGCTCTGATAAAACTTGATGATCTCGCTAGTGATGCTCTGCTCGGCCATTTCGCGAGTGGTGTAATTCACCTTCAGTACCTCGACCGCTTTCTTCCTGATGTAGGGAAGATCGGGGCTGATGCGCCCAATCGACATTTGCTTGTCCACCGCGTTTTCCGGCATCTCGGAGGCATGCGCGGGTCGGTTGTGGCAATCCAAACAATCCATCACGCGATGTTCTCCCTGGTCCAATTGCTTTTGAGTTGGCTTGGCGTCGCTGGAAAGGAATTCAGTGGTCTTACCTTTATCGTCGGTGTAATACACGGCCGGAATCGTCTGCCGCTGGGGGTCGGTTGAAACGTAGCGGATGCGAGCCGCGTCGGCTAGATGGTGCCCGTGGATTCCGCTCACTCCCTGCCCATTGCTTCCTCCCACATTCAGCATCACAACGTCTGTTTGCGGCGTGTTTTTCTCATCGTCCGTATAGCTGGTGCGAACCAGCAATTTATCGCCTGCGAAACGGCCGGGCCAGTGACATTGTTCGCAGGTTTGGCTAGCCGGACGGAGGTCTTTTACCGGCGAAGGGATGGGCCGCGGATAGGTATGAGTGGCGACCATATAAACCTGCCGCAAGCCCGTCAGTTTGGCTCGCACCATCCAAGGCAGTCCAGGGCCAATGTGGCAGTCCACGCAAGCCACGTGCGCATGCGGGGAAACGTGGTACGCAGTATTCTCGGGAAGCATTACGTGACATGTTGTTCCGCAGAAATTTGTCGAATCCAGGTACTCCACGCCGCGGTAGGAGGCGGTTCCAATGATGAGAAGATTGATCCCGGTAGCGACGACCACCCACTCCAAAGTGCGCCGCACCACGGGCAGGCGCAGGTCAATCGTGGGGAAAACCGTCGGCAGTTGCCCACTTCCGCGCAGACTTCGCCGCCTGAGCCAGATGCCAACTGGAATCAGGAGCAAACCAAAGACAAAAACAGCCGGCAGGGTCAGGAATACGAGAATGCCGATATAAGGATGAGGCGGGCCCGGGAGAAATATTTCGTAGAACCAGAAGGCGATCGTGGTGAGCGCCGTGCTCGTAGTAATCACGGCACCCGTAAGCGAGACAGGATTCTGCGCGAACAAGTAAAGCGGTTTTGACCACTCGCTTATGCGTTCTTTAAGAGTCATGGAGAAAGCGCGACTCTCCTCGTTTCGCCAGCTTCGTCTTTGCGAGCTTTGCCTTATTAGGCCTCGGGCCTGCGCTCCGTTGCATTACTTTTTCAAGGTGCGCACATATGCCACCAGCGCCGTAACCTGATCCGGTTTCAGCGATTTTGAAGCCGGCATCTTGCCCTTCCCGTTGGTGACGACGGCTTCCAGATCGGGGTCCAACATGCCTTGCACAGCCGCTGCTGTGAGATCATGGGCGGTTATTTTGCTTCCGTCGGCGCCATGGCACATGGCGCATTTTGCTTTGTAAGTCGCAGACCCGTCCTGCGCTTGCGCTGACAAAGCTGGAAAAGACATGACGGCGATTGCCGTCAAAGTGACGACAACTCGAATGTTTGCGTTTTTCATGTGTGTGTCTCCATGTAGTACTTACATCCGTTCAAATTCAGAATATTTATGTTGCGCGCTTTTACGCCACGTTGTTTTTAGAACGCGTAATGCACTCCAACGGTTAGGTTGTTGGCATGGAAGTTCCGAGGAGCGGTGAACCCGTAGGCCTGACCGTTGATCGCGGTATTGGGCAGCGTGCTGCAGGGCACGACCGGAGCCGGGATAGTCGGCAGCGGAAGCGTGCTGGACAGATTGCAATACTGTGCTCCCGAAGGACCACCTTCGCCGTAGCCGAAGTAGTTGTACTCGCCCTTTAAGATCAGATTCTTTTGCATCGCATAGGAGAGCTTCAGAAAAGGCGACAGGTAGGTAGAGACCAGCGATCCGTTCACATCGCGCGGATCGTTGAAAAAGCGGCTGCCATTGACCGAGCTTATTCGGTAGCCGATGTTGGCGCGGAACTTGTCGACCGGAGAAAGAGCCAAGGCCACAGACACGTACTGCGTAGGAGCGTTCATGAAGTCCCTAGCCGGACCAAAAGTATAAGGTCCGGTTCCCCCGCGGGGAGGCGGAGACGGGCAAGCCACGCCAGTGGAAGTCGCGGCGCCCGGGATGGTGGGGCTTGAGGGCGTGCCGAGGAAGCAGATGTTGGTCGCCGTATACACGTCGCTGTAGGCATAGCCGATGTCGAACCCGTAGTGCCCGTTCGGCATCAGGTCGGCGTTCAAACTTAGCGTGCGGCTATGATCAAGGTGCTGGAGCGGGCCATCAACGGATACCGTGCCTGTATTGTTCGTATTGTTGTGGCGCTCGAGGTCATTGTACGCGCCGGAGAACGTCGCCCAGCTCTTTGGCCGGTAGGTGGTGTGAATCCTGTAATGCTGAAGCTCGCGCGGTGCGATCGGGGTGAGGGCATTGTCCACGTGCAGAACCTCGACCGAACCGTTGATGTGCCAGTTGTTCGCCGGCTGCATAGCGACGCCGAGGGTAACGCCGTTCTCGTCGATGGTGAAGTTGGTGAGACCGGACTGGTATCCCGTGGTGTTCGCGGCACCTTCGCCGATGGTGTGCTCCTGGTAGCGATAGGTGACCGTGAATATGGTGCGATCCGTAATGTCGTACGCAGCTGTGAGGTTGTTCGTGATGAACTTCTGGCCGAAGAAATCAAACTGGGGCGTAGCGACGCTCGGACTGCCTTCAAACGTAGAAGTTGGCTTGCCCGTTGCCGGGTTGATCGGAGTGTTGTACACCGTAGTGGTTAACACTGTGCTATGGATGTTCGGGGTTGCGGCAGTCACGGTGGTTAGGCTGGTAATGTTGGCAACTCCCGGCTGGTGCACATTCGAGTAGTCGATCTGATCGGAGATGCTGAGCTTTTTCAGCGCCTGCCAGGTGACGCCGTAGTCGGTCGCGATCGCTTCCCGCTTGGCGCTGGCGTTGCCCGCGTACGTGCTTTCGCGGTTCGTTCCTGCCAGGCCCTGAAAGTCGTCGTAGTAGTTCGCCAGGCTCGTGTTCGCGGAGGTGTAGCGAACGTTGCCGTTCATCGTAACGTTCGTGATGCTGGAGCTTTGGAACCGGAAGATTTCGGTCGGGAAGATTTCGCGGGTGGGCTGGGAACGTGAATAGCTGGTAATCACATTACATGCCGGATCGACGATGGGAAAACCGTTCGGAGTCTGCGCCGGCGAAATTGGCGATGGTCCAACGCCGGTGTTGCAGGTGATGCCGACCGGTTTGTTGATCGGATTGTCGTAGTTCTGCAGCACTGCGACCTTTAATCCCTCCGCTTCCTGCAGGTTGAAATACTGGGGCGCCATGCTGAAAGAGGAATCGCCCTTGTAGTGAGTGACCTGCTCTTCATAGGTCAACCGGGTCCGGGATACGGGCTTCCACTCGACCGAACTCGTCCAGTCATCCGTGCTGTTGCGCTGATACTGCTGGAGCAGCACGTCGTAGGCGCCGGCAACCTGATAACCGCTGGGCGTCAGGCTCGGCCCCTCGAAGACGTTCTGCGAGTAGCCGACGCGGAAGGTCACCTTCGACAGCGGAAGCAGTGTAAGGTTGGTGTCCGTCATGCGGCGCACCGAGTTGTTCAGAAACGGCGACTGCGCCACCTGCGGCCACGCGTAGGAGCCGGTCGGCGCCGCGGCGGGACCGATTGGAATCGACTGGCCGGGTGGAAGGTTCGGATTGCCCAGCAGGTTGTAGTCGAAGTACTGGCGGTCGCGGCGGAACAAGCCGGAGAATTCGTAGAGCTTGCCCTTGGAAAAGTCCAGCTTGGCAACGTTATTCGGATCGCCGCCGAGCCCGCTGCTGAAGGCTTTCAAGTAATCGACGACGGTATTCTTCGTGCCCGGCAGAGCGCGCAGCTCATAGGTCTCGCCCAGTATGCGAGGACCGGACTGCAGGTTGACCAGAGTGTCATACATGGCGCCGCTGCCGTCGACATTGGCCACATGTCCGCCCAGATCGATAGACTCATGAAGCGTGTAGCCCTCCGGAGCGGTCTGGTGAGACACAAATATGGGGGTCTGCGCGACGGCAGCGGCCGCCGTCAAGCCCAAAATGGCTGCGGCGATGCCCCCGACCATGCAGTGGGCCGCCGCCAGAGAATGCTTTTCACTCAACAGCCGGGAAATCCATCCTGGGTTCATCGTTGAAACCCTCACTTGAAAAACATTGCTCGTCGAGACCTTGAATCCCTACGCGCAATCGACACACGGCCGCGCCTCCGCAGTTCTCCAGGCGCGTTGCAATCCATGACTCTTACCTGAGGAACGCCGCATTCAAGTTCGAGCCATGAATATTCGTATGGCAGTTCGTACAGGTTATGGTTTCCGACGACCCCGCGCCCATTCCGTGAACCGTGTTGGCAGCTACGCCGCTGTGGCACTGGTTGCAGAGCGGGGCGATGGCCGGCATGTTCAGCAGGCGGGGGTTCTGGGAACCGTGCGGAGTGTGGCATCCCATACACCCCTCGGCCTTGACCGCGACGTGTTCATATACGAACGGCCCGCGCGTCTCGGTGTGGCACTTGGTGCAGATCGCGTTCTGGTCGGCCGTGGACTTCAGGTTGTTGGCTAAGAAAGTGCCGTGCACATCGTGGCAATCGCTGCACGTGATCAAGCCTTCGTTCACCTTGTGGTGGAACGGCATATCGAACGCCGGCTTAGTGTCGGAGTGGCACTGGAAGCAGAGCGCAGGCTGCGCAGCCTTCAGCAGGTTTTCTTCCTTGCTCTGATGAACGCTGTGGCAGCTGGTGCAGCCGACCTTCGCCCTGGCGTGTGGCGAGCGGTCAAAGTTCGGGTGCGCTCCCGCGTGACAGGTCAGGCACATGGCGTCAACCTCTTTGGCCGAGTGCTTCGCGGGATTGAATATCTTGGTAACGTCGCCGCCACTAGCCACGTGGTCCGCACCGGAACCATGGCACCCTTCACACCCTTGATGGGAGAGTCCAGCTTCGGTATTGAGCGTGGTCTTCCAGTGCGGCGTTTTCGCCCAACCGTTGTAGAGATCTTCGTGGCACGTCTTGCAGGTCTCCGCTCCCACATACTTGGAGGCGTCGGGCTTGGAGGCGTCGGGTGAGGGCACCGCGGCCGCTGGCGCGCTACTGGGCTGAACGTTCTTAGCCGGTGCCGGTGCCGGCGGACTGGTCTGGCCGGGCACAGATGCCAGGCCCGCGACGAAAAACAAAACAGGAGACAGAAGAATTCGAGACGCCTTCCAATTTCCCGGCATTCGCATTCGTACGCTCCCTGGACTGCAGCGGCCTATCCAGCATGTTTTAAAGACCCAAATTTCTGTGGCGCACCGATCCTAAAAAATCCCATCTTTATGAGAGTAACTCAGCAACGTCAACAAGAATCGTACCGAAGAGACGAAAATTCGGGACTCCAATTCCCGTTTTCGAACCTTGGTAAACCCATGCAAGAGCCACGACCAATGGGTACTGATCTAATTAGATCAGCACCGCCCAATGCCAGCGGTTGCGATGAGCTGGCGAAAAAACAAAAAATACGCGATTCGCAATTCTGCCGCTGTTCAATATTGCTCAATCTTGAACAAAAAAAGAGCGAACTAAGTCAGCGCAAATTTCGGATAAAGGATTGATTTTGCTTTTACGAGGGTTCATGAACGCTCCGAAATCTGATCCCAAAGTAAATAACAAACGGATGAGGTAGCCTGAAGAGGAGCACTCTGAGCGGAAACGGGCACCTTCTTTGCCGGGATGCCCGGCGCGATATGAAGACGTCGTCCAACCAGTCGAATAAGATCTGGTGCCGAAAGCCGCGTTATTCGCTCCGCAGTTGTTGTTAACAGCGTTTACTCAAAATCCCTAAGCACGGTCAATGGGCAGGGGAGTTCCGGCCTCGGGGTTACTTTTCGGAACGTGTGTGCCGACCTGTTCCTGCGATGGTTCGACCGAGGGCGGAGCAACTTCATTGTTGTCGATCGTCTCGGCGCATTCGCCTTTCTCGTCATAATCGCAGACGTGACCGGGATGGGCTTGTTTGCATTTCTGGCATAGTTGAGTAGCCATTCCACGTCCTCCAATTTGCGATCAAACATTTCGACGATGCGACATGGTGGATCGGGCGCATCCTAAACCTACGCGGAATTCCGATCGCTGTATGGTCAGAAGCGAGTAGGAGCTTGAGCTTAACAATGGACCTCTCGTTCTTCTGAGCAAGAGTGCTCACTCTCGCGCGGCTAGTCCGGTATATGCTCCGACGATGGGGTTCTATGGATCACAACAGAGGTACGCACGCTCGGGCAAAAACGATGGTCAATACTACTTCTGTGCCTATTTTGTTTGTCAGCTGTTCTCTTGGCGGTAGCTCAGAAACGGGAGCAAGAGAAGACGACCTCGCCGTCGCGTAACTCCATTGAAGGACCGAAGATTTTTCACTACTACTGCGCGGCGTGTTACGGAGCTGACGGACGAGGACATGGACCGGCAGCGCTTGCATTAAAGCATGCCGTTTCAGACTTGACCCTAATCTCGCAAAGAAATGGCGAAAAGTTCCCGTACGAGCATGTAAAGGAAATCATCGAAGGAAAACAACCTGGCCCCTCGCCCACGGCGATCGAGAGATGCCAAGTTGGGGGCCAATCTTCTATGAGGTCGAATCGGACCAAGACTGGGGGGAAGTAAGGTTGGACGCCTTTACCAAGTACCTGGAGTCAATTCGGCAGAAATTGGGCGCTCATCTCGCTCCCACTGATCAAGACTGCCGGGAGGGAGCCCGGAACCACACGAAGCGGTACTCCGCCGGGCAGTGGAACGAGCCGTCGGTAACACGAAGCACGGTTGCTTCATCGAGTTTGTCACCGTCCCAGTCTTATGATTCCTGATGAAGAGCAAGTCAAGCGATCAGCTGCTTGCAAGCGAATGCCCGGTACCGGTTGTCGCGTGCCTTAGACGGCAGAGAGGCTCATAGTTCGGATCGAAATCAGCAAGCATTCACAACGGTCGGAGGATCTCTCTACATGTCTGATGATGTCCTTGGTGAAGAGGTTCTGTGAGGAATATGCAAGAGACTCTGGGTGAACAAACACAGATCGCGCCGCAGAAATCGGCGAAAGCTGGAGTAAAGTCTGGCTTGGACAAATTGTTCGTCCCTAACTCCGTGGCAGTGATCGGCGCGACCGAGCGGCCCGGTACGGTGGGTAGAACGGTGCTTTCGAATCTGATTGGAAGCCGTTTTCGCTCGAAAGTATATGCCGTCAATCCCAGCCATTTGGAGGTCCTCGGACTTAGGACTTACAAAAGCATTCGCCACGTTCCCGAGCAGGTGGACCTGGCGGTAGTGGTCACGCCGGCACTTAAGGTTGCGCATGTCATTGGCGAGTGCGTCGATGCAGGAGTAAAGGCGGCCGTCGTCATCTCAGCGGGATTTCGGGAGCGAGGTCCGGAAGGCGCGGCGTTGGAGCAGCAGATCCAACAACAATTGCGCCGCGGCACAATGCGACTGATCGGTCCCAACTGTCTCGGCATCATGAATCCGGCAATTGGCCTGAATGCCACATTCGCCAAAAACACGCCAAAAGCTGGCAACGTTGCGTTCCTCAGCCAGAGCGGTGCGTTGCTGACAGCTATCCTGGACTGGAGTCAACGCGAAGAGGTCGGATTCAGCGCGATCGTCTCGACCGGCTCAATGTTGGATGTGGGCTGGGGCGACTTGATCGATTATTTCGGCGATGATCCGCATACACATAGCATCCTGGTTTACATGGAGTCGGTGGGCGATGCACGCTCGTTTCTTTCCGCCGCCCGGGAAGTATCCCTCAGCAAACCCATTATCGTGATCAAGGCTGGCAGCTCCGAGGCCGCTTCTCGGGCTGCGGCATCGCACACGGGTGCCCTCACAGGAAGCGACGAAGTTCTAGATGCGGCATTTCGACGCTGCGGTGTGCTGCGAGTGCACAACATTGCGGACCTCTTCTATATGGCGGCAACGCTTAGCAAGCAGCCTCTACCCAGAGGACCGCGGCTCACGATCGTAACCAATGCGGGCGGACCCGCCGTTCTCGCGACTGATGCACTTGTTGCCGGTGGCGGTCAGCTGGCTACGCTTTCCGCAGAGAGCTTGCGGAGTTTGGATCAATTTCTGCCACGGTATTGGAGCCACAACAATCCGATTGATATTCTGGGCGACGCCGATTCCGAGCGCTATGCGAAAGCACTCGAAATCGCATCGAAAGATCCCAACAGCGACGGTCTGCTCGTGATCCTGGCGCCACAGGGAATGACCGACCCATTCGCAGTCGCTGAACGTCTGCAACCCTATGCTCTAACCTCTGGAAAGCCCCTGCTCGCGAGTTGGATGGGCGGGACGAGCGTTGCCTCAGGAGAGAAAGATCTTAATACTGCGGGCATTCCGACGTTTTCCTTTCCCGACACCGCTGCCCGCGCATTCACTTATATGTGGCGCTATAGCTATAACCTGCATGGTCTCTATGAAACTCCGACTCTTGTGGAATCTCGGGCGCCCGAGGGCGCCTCTCGGAGCCGCGCGGCAGAGGTCATCGATAAAGCTCGGAGCCGAGGGCGGGTGCTCCTCACAGAACTCGAATCGAAACAGATCCTGTCGTATTACGGAATTCCTACGGTCGAAACCCGAACCGCCGAGAACGAAGACGAAGCCGTGAAACATGCGTCGGAGATTGGCTATCCCGTCGTGCTGAAGGTCTTCTCCGAGACGATCACGCACAAGACCGATGTCGGCGGCGTCAAGTTGAATTCGCAAGATCAGCAGTCGGTACGATCCGCTTTTCGCGGGATAAAGTCTTCCGTCACAGAAAAAGCCGGTCCTGAGCAGTTCTTGGGTGTTACCGTCCAACCCATGGTGCGGATCGAAGGCTACGAATTGATCCTCGGGAGCAGCATGGATCCCCAGTTTGGGCCGGTGATCCTGTTTGGTTCCGGCGGCCAATTGGTCGAGGTCAATCGAGACCACGCGGTAGCCCTTCCGCCGTTGAACAGTACGTTGGCCCAGAGATTGATGGAACAAACTCACATTTTCAAGGCGCTGAAGGGCGTTCGCGGCCGTCCGCCGGTGGATTTGGTTGCTCTTGAAAACCTCCTGGTCCGTTTCAGCCAGTTGGTGGTGGAGCAGCCTTGGATCGCAGAAATTGACCTGAATCCCCTGCTCGCCTCATCGGAAGGTTTGTTGGCTCTAGATGCGAGGGTGCTCTTACATGACCCGAGTTTACGTCCAGATCAACTTCCGAAGCCGGCCATCCGTCCTTATCCATCGCAATACATTTCGCAATTCACCATGAAGGAGGGAGCGGAGGTCACGCTTCGACCGATCCGCCCCGAAGACGAACCGTTGATGAGCAAATTTCATGAGACGCTTTCTGACGGTAGTGTCTATATGCGCTACTTTTCCTTGCTGAGCCTAAGCTCACGTGTGGCGCACGAGCGTCTGGTTCGCATTTGTTTCGTGGACTATGATCGCGTGATGGCTCTAGTGGTGGAGCACAAGGACGAAGTCACCGGGCAGCATCGGATCCTGGGGGTCGGCAGGCTGATCAAATTGCACACGAAGAATGAGGCCGAACTTGCCATCCTGGTGTCAGATCAATGCCAGAAGCAAGGCCTGGGAATCGAATTGCTGCGCCGCACCGTCCAGATCGCGCGCGACGAGAAACTTAGTAGCGTCTCCGCGGAAATATTGCGAGACAATCCTTCTGCCCAGAGGGTTTTCAAGAAAGTTGGGTTTCGTCTGCAGGCGCTGGCCGACTCCTCTTCCATTTCGGCGGTGCTTGACCTCTGAATTCTATAAGCTAGTCGCAGTCCACTGAGATATCGTTACTTTTTCTGTCTAAACTAGCGCTTTGCGGACGTGACTCTGACCGTTCAGGGCGTATGTTTTTGGCCCGGTCGAGGGCGTCCGCGATGCTCACGCAAACATTCTGCGGTCCGAGATGGCCGTGAAGTCCTGCCTCCCGCAGCCGCTTCGCTGGTTGTTCTCTGGCTCCGCATAGAATGAGTTGTCGCCCAGATTCGTGGACTTGATCGGCGAATTTCTCCAGCGCCTGAAGGCCAGTCGAATCGATCGCCGTCATGTTCCTGAGCCTCAGGATAATGATGGGTGGAAGCTCGGGCAGACGAGAAACAATCGCGTCGAGTTTGTCTGTTGCGCCGAAGAGGAAGGGACCATGGATTCTCAAGATGCCGACGTAGGAGGGGATTTCTTTGTGCTGCAAGATGTGAACGTGACCCTCCCGAATGTACTCCTCCGTCACCTCGGACACTGTGGTGGTTTGCGTAACCTTACGTATGTACACCAAAGCAGCCAGAATCATGCCCGCCTCTACGGCCACAGTCAGATCGGCAAAGACCGTAAGAAGGAGGGTCACCAGCCATGTCCCAATCTCGAACCGAGATAGTTTCAAAAGTTCAGGAATCTCACGCCATTCGCCCATGTTGTAGGACACAACTAAGAGAATGGCCGCAAGAATCGATAGCGGAATAAATCGAGCGAGGGGAGCAGCAAAGACAACAATTGCCAAGAGAGTCAGCGAGTGAATCATCCCGGCCACCGGAGTTTTCGCACCGGAGCGGATATTGGTAGCCGTTCGGGCGATGGCTCCCGTAGCCGGGAGTCCGCCGAATAGAGGAGACAGAATGTTGGCAATCCCTTGGCCCACAAGTTCGACGTTTGGGTTGTGCCTATCCCCGCTCATGCGGTCGGAAACCACTGCGGACATCAGCGATTCAATTGCACCTAGCATGGCGACTGTGATCGCCGGTGAAATTAGCGGTCGGAGCAGGTCCAAACGAAAATGTGGAATCTTGAGCGTTGGGAATCCCGATGGAATACCACCGAATCGTGTGCCGATCGTAGCCACCGGAAGTTTGAAGATGACAACCACCGCCGTTCCCAGAAATAGGGCGACGATATAACCGGGGACTCTCTTCACGAAGACCATGAAGAGGATAATCACCACGAGCCCGCTGGCCGCTAGGGATGTTTCCACCGGCGAAAATGATCGGAAGTTGTGCGCCAGGGTCAAAATGCGCGACGCGAAGTCCCCTGGAACCTTATCAATCTTGAGACCAAAGAAATCCTTGATTTGAGTGCTGGCAATGATGACGGCAATGCCATTCGTGAAACCCACGACTACAGGGCGCGGGATGAACTTGACCGCCGTGCCCAAACCGGTCGCTCCCAATATCAACAGGAGCACGCCAGCCATCATGGTACCCATGAACAACCCATCGATGCCGTATCTCGCAACAATTCCAAACACGACGACTACGAACGCGCCAGTGGGACCACCGATCTGCGTTGAGGATCCGCCTAAAGCAGAGATCGCGAAACCGGCGACTATAGCGCAATATATTCCCGCTTGCGGTGGAACGCCGGACGCGATCGCGAACGCCATGGCCAACGGAAGAGCCACGAGGCCAACGGTGATTCCTGCCACGAGATCTGACGCGAACAAACGTGGAGTGTAGGATCTCAGACATAAGACAGATTTCGGAAGCCAATTACCCATCTTGTATTTCCTTGAACGACCGCCATCTGTCTGCGCGAGAGCTTTGCCAAATTATTCGAAAGGGAGTTCTAGCCGTCGAGAACAATGCTTTGAAACTATGAACCTGCGAATCATCGTCGCTGTGATAGCCAATGAGCCTCTGTCTTGTAAACCTGCTCATGCAAAAGCTAACCCGGGAACGACTCATATCTGTCATCTCTGCGAGGGTCTCCTGGCTGGCATGGGTGCTTAGAATCGGGCACGCCTTCTTTGCCAAACTGGCGCCAGCGACCAGAAAGATTCGGTACTTGCCTGCTCATTCTGCATGTCACGGATATCACGCGTGGCTTGTTCCAACGCTCTGATGTCTTCCTCAAGAGCGTTTCATAAATGTTTGAGTCCTTCAACATCTCGACGCTGCTCTTATCAGCGACATTATTTTTGCCGTTCTCGAAGTGATTTCTTGCTTCTTCCTACAACTCATTTACGTTTCCCCACAATTCACCTGTCCATAAGTCTGTCGCGGATTCTTCTGTTCTCTTGAGCAAGCCACTTCCTAAGGTGCCGACAGACCCTTGTTTTTAGCACAATCAGTCATTTAGAGCGGGCCATCAAGCGCTCATTGTGGCACTAGTGGCGCGTATGAAACACGGTTCTGAGCACGACCTAAGGGCCCGTGTATTCAGTCCTTTGCCAGCCACACCAAGGCTTCCTCACGTGTCTTAAAAATGGGAAATTCGCGGCGGGAGAAGCTACTCAGGTTTGTGGAGAACACATGAGGAAGGTTCTCGGTACCCGCCCATGCGGATTTCTTAACATAGGGCTTGTCGAAGACGGCAGTTTCTTTCATAACCCGAATAGCTTCCTGGTCAAAGGATGCTCCGTTGAAATCGGTAAGTATTAAGACCGAACCACGCGGACGCGTTGTCACAAGTTCCGGAACCGCTCGGAACATTGTTTCCACCTCGGCAGGCGAACAGTTCGATACGTCTATTAGAAGAATCTGCTTACCCTCATGGCTGATGAACCGAAGACGATCGGTCACGTATGGATGTTGACTGACACCGGCGTGCTCCATGGCGAGGGATGTCTCATGAACCGGAAGAGCAATGCCGGTTTCAAGCAACTTCGCGAACTGCTCGGGTAGGACCGGTCGGCTGAAATAGTAGCCTTGCGCTTCATCGCACCGGTGAGTCTGAAGAAATGCCAACTCTTCTTGCGTCTCAACGCCCTCAGCCACCACCCGCAACTTAAGACTTCGCCCCATACTGATGATCGCAGTCACTATGGTTGTCTCGTGGGGAGTAGTCGTAATCTGACGGATGAACGACTGGTCGATCTTGAGGGTATCGACTGAAAACCTTCTGAGGTAGCTCAAGCTGGAGTAACCCGTGCCGAAGTCATCGACCGCAAGCTGTACCCCTCGCGATCTGAGTGCCTTCAGAATGGATTCCGTGGCCTCGGCATGCTTCATAAGAACGCTTTCGGTCAACTCCAACTCAAGACATCTCGGATCTAAGCCCGTGTCCTTGAGCACAGCAAACACACCTTCAAGAAAGTTTTCGTTCCGGAACTCGATCGCGGAGATGTTCACCGCGATCGTCGCCAGGGGCAAGCCGGCGTCGAGCCAGGCTCGGGCTTGTCGGCAGGCTTCACAAAGGGCCCAGTTTCCGATCGGCAGAATAAGGCCGCAGTCTTCCGCCACGGGGATAAATTGGGCCGGAGAAACCCGTCCTCGCGTTGGATGTGTCCACCGGATCAATGCTTCGGCGCCGGTAATCTTTCCTGTCCTCAGGTTGATCTTGGGCTGGTAGTGCAGCTCGAATTCCTGCCTTTCCAAGGCGCGCCCCAAACTCTCCTCGATGGATTGCCGCTCGACCGCTCGGACATTCATGGCAGGCGTGAAAAACTGATAGCTCTGACGCCGATCTTCCTTTGCCTGATACATGGCGGTGTCCGCGTCCTTGATGAGGGTCTCGGCATCCAGCCCGTCGTCGGGATAAACGCTCACGCCAATGCTGGTGGTAACGTGAAGGTCGTGCTGGTCAATGGCATGCGCCTCCGCCACTGCCTGTAGCATTCGTCTCGCTGCAATGGCAGCATCTTCGGTTTTTTCAACTTCTGAAAGCAGAACGACGAATTCATCACCTCCCTGCCGGCTTACTGTGTCCGACGCGCGTACACATGACAGCAGGCGTTTGGCGACGGATTGAAGAAGGTTATCGCCGATTGTATGCCCCAGCGAATCATTGATGTGTTTGAAACCATCCAAATCCAAGAACAGCACGGCGACCTTGTTCCCGTGACGCCGCGCTAGGAGAATTGCTTGGCCAACCCGATCATTTAAGAGCAGTCGATTTGGCAACCCAGTCAGAAAATCGTGCTCGGCCGAGTGGATCATCTGCGCATCGGCCTTCTTGCGCGTGGTGATGTCGCGGATCGCTGCCGTCACCAGAATTCCTTCGGCACCTTCGAGAGGACTCAGCATGATCTCGATGGGAAACTCGCTTCCATTCTTCCGCCGCCCCGTGATCTCAATCCCAGTATCGATCTGTTGCGCTAGTGCGTCTTCCGTCGACCGAAGAGCATCGGCGACAAGCCGCTCCGCGAAGCCCTCCGGAATAATGTTCTTCACCTTCTGCCCCACCAGTTCATCGCGGCGGTATCCAAACGTTTTCTCCGCCTGGACGTTCAGCAGGACGATGTCTCCGCCCGGATTCACCACCACCATCGCATCCGGCGCTGCCTCCAGGAGTCCCCGGTACCTGTCCTCCATCTGTGCCAGATGCCTTTCCGCAGCCTTGCGCTCGGTGATGTCTACGTTGACACCAATTACCCGATTGACCTTCGCGTACTCATCAAGAACTACGCCTTCAACCGCGGAAAGGTTCCTCAGCGAACCATCCGTCCGGATGATGCGGAATTCCTCGTATCCCTGACTCTTTTCGGCGATCACTTTCTCGAATCTGGCTTCCACTGACGGCAGATCCTCAGGATGAACTGCAGCGGACCATTTGTCATACGGCATGGGAACAGTCGGCGGCAATCCATAGATTTCAAACATCGCGGCATCCCAGGTCATGCTGTTGCTGTTCGAGTCCCACTCCCACACACCAACCTTTGCAACCGCGGTGGCTAGCGACAGGCGTTCGGTCAACAACAGAAGCTTGGACTTAGCCTGCTTGCGGTCGGAACTGTCGCTGTGAACGCTCCAACCAGCAGCACCAGTGATCAAAAAGCCCAGAACCAATCCGAAAAGCAAGACAATTTTGGTCTGAGTTAGGCGTCGTTTCGCGTCCGCCTTGCGCAGCACCAGCAGTCGCAGCTCGTCGCCCTGCATCTTGTTACCTGTCGCTAGAAAGTCAATCATGATTCGCTGGCTCGATCCGCTTCGAATAACATCCGCTGCCGCCTCCAAGCCTTGGGCACGGCGCCGACTAACGACCAGTTCCGCAAGAGCGAACTGCTCAGCTGTTAGCTTTTCCAGGGCTGGTAGCCGGTTCTGCTGTTTGGGATTGTCCGCCGTCAAGCTGCGAACAATTTCCTCTTCCTGCGCTGCGATTAGTCGGCTGGCACGGTAGGTCTCCAGATAGGACTCGTTGCCAGTCAATACAAATCCACGGGTGCTAGATTCTACGGTCTCCATGGCGAAGTCTAAATCGTGGAGGTTCGCAAGAACCTCGTGGCTGTGCCCCAGCCATCGATCGCTTTCACTGGACAGGACTACTGCGCGATAGGAGAGCGCACCCACGACGAGGAGTGCCAAAATGGCTGACCCGAACGCAAGTTGCACCTTCCGATTTAGTGGAAATTTGGTCTTCATACCGTTCTTTAGAATCCAATCAATGGTTTCTCAATTTGGGCCTATTGCTGCGGTCGACCAAAGCCCGCTCGATAGCTTGAAGCAGAAGCGCCGAGTCGTTTTGAAATAGCGCATCCGATTTCTCCAAGTACCCTGCGGCGCCTTCCTTCACGAGCTTTGCCTCATTCTTGAGCGAAAGGCCACTCAATACGATGACAGGAACGTCGTGTGTCCGTTTATCTTGCTTCAATTGTTGAAGCAGACAGAGACCTGACAGTTTGGGCAACATCATGTCCAGCAAAATGAGATCGGGCGTCTTTTCGTGAGCGACACGCAGACCATCCTCTCCATCGCCGATGCCGATCACTTCATACCCAGCCTTGACAAGGGCTCGTTCGATAGCACGTCGCAGCAATCTATTGTCATCGATAAGAAGTATTCCCATTGCCGTTCAACTCCTCACCTTGGTCGTGTCCAGATCAAACGGCCCAAGTCGCACTCTGTTCCCTCCACTGCGCTTTGCCTCATAGAGCATGGCGTCAGCGGCGGAAAGTGACTCAAGACTTGGGGTTGCGTGCGATGTAACGATTCCACCGACACTGACCGTGACAGCCAGGCTCATAGTTCCCGTGCCAATCGGGGTGTCAGAAACTGCAAAGCGAACCCTTTCAGCCACGGCGCGGAGGTCGCCTGGGTAGCAATTGGAAAGTATCGCCAGGAACTCCTCCCCTCCGTAGCGCCCGAGGCAATCATAGGAGCGTACGGCCCCATTGATACGATCTGCGACTTCTTTCAGCACGACATCACCGGTCAAATGGCCGTAAGTGTCGTTGATCGTCTTGAAATGGTCTAGGTCCATCATCAGTATCCCTGTGGGCATTCCAGAACGAGCCGCTCGCTGCAATTCACGGTCGAGCAAGCTCAAGACTGCGGCACGACTGAATACCCCCGTTAGGGCATCGTGGTTGGCTTGAAAGCGAAGCTCCTCTCGCGCTTGGATCAATTCTTGCTGCAGGGCAAGAATTCGCTTGCCAACCTGCAGCCGTGCCCGTAACTCCGTGGGGTCGAACGGCTTCGAGAGATAGTCATCAGCTCCAGCCTCCAGTCCCTGGACCACATCTTGTGTGTTGTCTTTTCCGGTGACCAACAAAATGTATGGGTAAATAGCATCTCGCCGTTCACGAATTCTGCGACAGAGTTCAGGACCGTCAATACCGGGCATTACCCAATCCAGAATGAGGAGATCCGGAGCGTCGCCTCGTCGAAGGATCTCCCAAGCTTGTAGCCCGTCTTCAGCGGTAATCACTCGAAAACCCCAGTTCTGCAGTGCACTCTGCAGAACTCGGCGGCAGATAGGGTCGTCTTCCGCGATCAGGACAGTATCCGGGGCCGTTTTGCCGGGCTCGCGCTCGGAAATCAGAATCCCACCTTGCTGGTTGTCATTCATTCGGAATTGTCCAAGCGGTTTACTTGTAAGTTGGGGCAGCCAGGAAGCAAAGAATAGTCGGGTGCGAGGATCTCTTGCCGCAGTCCGCGACACAGAATATTGTCTTCAGCGATTAACGGTTTCATGTTTTGTTCCTTGCATGCGACGCATGTTCCCGGCCATAGCAGATACTTCAGTTTCGAATACGACAAATAGCTCAGCGGCGTGGTCCAAGTTGCACTCGCGACCCATTTGTTCCAGTACGTGAGCCCTCTGCGAGACGGTTGGCATACCCAGATAGCTCAATTCTCCTTTCAAGCCGTGCGCTGTCCTCTCAACCAGTTCGGCATTGCCTTCGATCACGGCTCGCTTCAGGTCTGCCAATTGTTTGGGACTCTCCTCGAGGAAAATCTGAACTATCTCGCGCAACAACTGCTTGTTGCCATCCACTCTCTCTAGTGCCTTGGCGCCGTCCCAAGGGATGAGCGAACCGGGGACAAGCTTTTCTATCGTGAGAGGCCGTCCTGCAGGTTCGGAGTTGAAAAGGCTGGCGATTGTTTCTTCAATTCGCTTGCTGCTGACAGGCTTGGAAATATATCCATCCATCCCTACTTCGAGACAGAGTTCCTGGTCTCCCTTCATCGCGTGGGCGGTCATCGCAATAATCGGAAGATGAAGTCCCGTGTGTTTCTCAAGCTCGCGGATGCTCCTCGTGGCCGTCAGCCCATCCATCTCCGGCATCTGTACGTCCATGAACACGAGATCAAAGGAATCGGATGCCAGAACAGCCAGGGCCTCCTGTCCGTTGGTAGCGATCGTCGGTATATGTCCCATCTTCTCTAACATCCTAAGGACAACCTTTTGATTTACTGGATTGTCTTCGGCCACGAGAATCCGGAGCTTTCTGGATCTTCCCGGAAGACTCGGTCTCGTGACCAAATCAGGGTCTGCATCGAGAGGTTTTTGAGTCAGAGTGCCCAGAATCGCTGAGAGTAGCTCCGACTTGCCGATGGGTTTTAGCAGATATGCGACGACACCGAGTCGACGGCAGCGCGCGGCGTCGCCTAACTGCCCGGCTGAAGTTAATATCATGATTATGGCGCTGGATAGCCGAGGATCGCTTCTGATTCGCTCTGCCAATTCGAAACCATCCATACCGGGCATGTGTCCGTCAATGATCGCCAGACGAAATCCCAGGCCCGCTATTTGTGCCTCGTTCATGGTTTTCAGGGCAGCTACTCCGCTATCTACTGCAGTCGGTTGCATTCCCCAGCCCCGCGCCATTTCCAGCAGGACTCGACGGTTTGTGGGATTGTCATCTACCAGCAGCACCGGAAGGTGCAATAGTTCGGCCTGGAATGTCTGGACGCCGGAGGGATGCTGATCTGTGGCGACACGAACCCGTATCGTAAAGTGGAACGTGCTCCCCTTGCCCATCGTGCTTTCCACCCAGATTCGACCGCCCATCAATCCGGCGAGTTGGGATGAGATAGCAAGACCAAGACCAGTTCCACCATAGTTACGAGTGGAGCTACCATCGGCCTGAGCAAAAGCTTGAAAGATGAGCGACTGCTTGTCGGCAGGGATGCCAATACCGCTATCCGCGACCGTGAAGTGCAGTTCGAGTTCGTGATCACTCCGAGATGCACTCTGTGCACGCACGACAACTTCCCCCTGCTGGGTGAACTTGATAGCATTTCCCACCAAATTGAGGAGAATCTGGCGTATTCTTCCCGGGTCTCCCACTATGTAATCCGGTATGACGGAATCGATTTGGTAAGCCAGCTCCAAACCTTTCTGATCTGCTCGCAACGCGAGCGCTCGCATGGTCTCGCCCACGCTATCCTGCAGGTTGAAGTCGATGGGGTCTAATTTCAGCTTGCCCGCCTCGATCTTCGAGAAATCGAGGATGTCGTTGATAACGCCGAGCAACGAGTCTCCGGAGGACTTCAGCATTAGTAGGTATTCGCGCTGTTCAGGAGTAAGTTCAGTATCCAAGGCGAGCTCCGCCATGCCCAGAACTCCGTTAATGGGCGTGCGGATTTCGTGACTCATATTGGCGAGGAATTCGCCTTTGGCTCGGCTCGCTGCTTCGGCCGCATCCTTGGCGGCTGCGAGTTGCACATTTGTCGTCTGCAATTCCGCGGTGCGCCGAGCCACCTCGTTTTCCAGATTATTCCGGTGACGCTGGAGTTCTTCATCGCGTTGCTCGATCTGGGCCAGCATGTCGTTAAAACCGGCCACCAACTGGCCAATCTCATCGCCACTGTTCACCCGCAGGCGCAGAGAGTAGTTCCTCTCACTGGAAACCTTCTTTGCAGCGCCTGCCAGTTCGAGGATCGGGTGGGAGACCAGTTTTTGCAGCTGTAATGCCAGCAAGAAAGCTACAAAAGTCGAAACCAGTAATACCAGCCCGAGGACTGACTCATACCCATGTATCCGCGTATTCATTTCCTCAAGATCAGATTCCAAATAGACGACGCCGATCGCATCTCCATCCAGACGGATGGGACGGTACTCAGTCAGACGATCAGCGCTGAAATAAGTACCGTACGCGCGAGGCCAGGACGGAGTGGAACGCCTGCTCTTGGGATCACGCAAATAGGTAGCGAAGGGCTTGCCATCTTCCGCGTAAATGCATGCAACGGCGATGTGCGGCTGGGTGCGCAACGCCGACAACACGTCCTGGGCCGCGCGGGTATCACGAAATGTCAAAGCTGCCGTGCTGTTGCTGGCAATCACATCGGCTAGGGTGGCCAAGTCCTGGCTCATCGCATGCCGCAGAGAACGCGCGTCATAGGCCGCGAGCGCGATACAGACGAGCAGCAATTCTATGAAGCTCGTGGTCAAGATGATGACCGTGATCTTCCGCCCTATGGACATGTCACGTAGCACAGGTGTCGAATCCTCCGAAGTCCTTACTCTGTTAAGACCAGCTTGGCCACGGTCAGCAGCCGTGCGCTTAGTTTCAGTCGCGCGGCCTCGGCGGCTTTTTGATTGATCTCGAAGCGCACCCGGTTGTCGTCCAGCACAAAGTTGATGACCCCTCCCATCTTGGCGAAGCCGGGTGCGTCACCGATGGTGAGGACACTGCTGCCCTTCAGACCCTCCAAGGCGTCCCGTATTTGTTGCTTGTCGGAAGAGGATATGAATAAAATTTGGCATGCCCGCGCCTGTGGCACCCCTTCTGGATGCACGATCTCCATGCGATGGCCGCTCACGGTTTTGTCTTCGATCATTTGCTCGAAGTCTCGGCCGAAAGGGTCTTGTCCAAGGATGCAGATTTGCAGGGGTGAATCAGCACTGAGAAAGGCGTCGGCAGGCCACTCGACGAATCTGGCGAAGTTGAACAAGAAGGCTGCTTTGACTTGATACTCGCTTGCGGATTGTGCCTGCGCGACCGCCACAAAACAGCACAGAACAACCCAGATCAGAAACCGCCAACGGGGGCGGGCGAACTGATGCGAGTTGAGGCAGGGCCCATCCTCAGGGGTCCACCGCGCTGCATTGACTTGGCGCAACTTCATACTCCCATGCTTCACACTTCCACCTCAGAACTTCCACATGAACTTAGCGTACACACTACGCTTAACTAGAGTGGACCTCACGCTTCCGCTGGCGTCCACGAATTCCAGATGGCGATCTTTCGCAAGATCCTGACCAAATACGCTTGAAGAAAGATGCTCAGTCCAGTTCCATGTAAAGCCCGTGTCCACCCGAGTGTAGGAGGGAACTTCTCCGCTTTTCAGACGATCCACAAAGTAGGCAGAAGCACCCCAGGCGAGTCCGCGGGTTAAATCGAGCTGCGATCGAAGCTGGGCGCTGTCCACTGGGCTATTTCCCTCCGCATCGAGGACGGAGCCCGTATCCTCGCTCGTCGGGTCCAGATGCATGTGAACTTGTTCGAAGGCATATCCGGGACTGAGCGTCCAACGGCCGGCGGCCTTCCAGTTCACTGTCACTTCAAGACCATGCGACTCTCCGTGCATCAGATTTTCGTAAGTGACCGGCAAAACAAGATGAGCAGGAGCGGGCGTGGTCTCGAGGAAAGCGGTCGCTGGCTCGACCGTTTCCTGATGGCTATAATCACCGTAATAGGCAGCGAGATCAATCGACAAGTGTTCCCAAAGTGCGGTTCGATAGCCTGCTTCGTAGTCAGTCAAGACCTCATCGTTAAAGTGAGGATTGCCTACCAGGGCCGCCAGCATGGCCACGCCGCCGGGGCCGGTAAATCCGCCGAAGTTTATGCGGCTCCCCGTATCAGTTTCGGCAGGAGTTCGGTTAGCTTGGGAGACGGCGGCCCAAAACATGCGGTTCGCGCTGGGCGTCCATGCGACCCGCCCGCTCGGCAGGATGTTGAACCCGGTGTAGTAGTTGTGGTCCAGCCTTGTACCCATTGTTACGTACAGTTTGCCCTGAATTAGGGCGATGTCATCCTGGATGAACAAACTGAAGAGTTGCATGTTGACGTCTGCCGGATTCAGCGAGAAGGACAGGTCGCCGTGCGTGTCTGAGTCGGTGTTGCGGTAGTTAGCTCCCCAGACGAAGTTTTGCCGCGTACCCAAAGCGAAGTGATGTTCAAAGTCAACATTGAATGTGCTTCGTTCTTCTCTGAGCACATCGCCCCGCTTGTAACGATCGAAGGAAACCTGAAGCGTTGTATCTGACCGCGACGAGAAGGCATGGTTCCAGATCGACTGAAGAAAACCACCCGAAAGGGAGGCGGCCTGAACAATATTCTGTGTTCCCGCCGATGTCACCGAGGCAAGCATAGTGGAGGGCTCGCTCTCCTCTCCGGTGTATATGTCGCCTTGAATCATCAATGTGTCTTTTGCCGAAGGCGCGCTGTCCGCTCGAAAGCCGCCACGCACCAAGTGCCAACCGTCTACTCCATCCGAGGCATTGAGGCCCGGCAGGTGATCCTGGTTGAGATATTTTGTGAAAATGCGGTAGTCCGTATTTTTGCCCAGGCCGCCTCCGTATTGCGCCGTTCCAGATCCCTGATCGCGATTCCCACCGCTCGCGACGATCACGCCGCCGTGGGTACCCGCGGCTCTCCGGGTGATGATGTTGATTACTCCATTCACCGCGTTGGCTCCCCAGATTGTTCCGCCCGTGCCGCGGATCACCTCGATCTGTTCGATGTCCTCGAGCGGCGTGTCCAGCACGTCCCAGAACACGCCGCCAAAAGTAGGCGTGTAAACGTTTCGTCCGTCCAGTAGCACCAACAACTCGTTACTGAAGCGGCCATTCAAACCGCGGATGCTGATGGCCCATGTATTGGCGTTAATCTGCGCCACGTCAAGTCCCGGCACCATGCGCAATAAGTCAGGAATATTGGTCGCGCCGGACCGCCGAATGTCCTCCGGCGTAATGACGAAAACCGCGGAGGCCGTTCGTGAGAGCGGCTGCTCCGTTTTTGCGACGGAGGTCACTCGGATATTCATTAAGTCTTCTAGGCTCGCCTCCGAGAGATCCCTGATCTGCTGTCCGCCAGATTCAATCGTCATCGTTACCAGCATCAACAAGGGGAAGGCCCTGATCAGTCCCCGGGTTAGCGTCAGGTGTAGATATCTCATCCGTTCAGTCCCATCCGAAATAAAGGTTTGCCCACGCTGTCGATCCGAACAGCGAAGAGAGCCGCGCACAAATCCGGGAGGTGCAGAGGCGTTATGCGAAGGCTTACCCTCGCCTGTGGCACAAATTCTCGCGTTGCGTGCAAAACTGATCCAAAGAATAAGACTCGCTCTATCCATAGGCGGCAAGGGGGAGGTTCTGCCGCCATGGGGGAGAGCTACAGTTTGTAAAATGCCTAAAGCTTTTCTTGCAACAAGGGATTCCGGTCTTGGCGCCGTACTGTCAGAGATTCGGTAGCCAAGGTTCGGATAAGCAAACAGCGATTGGTCCCTGTCGCCTTACACGAGTGGCACGGCGGTAGCCAAACATTTGCGGCCGAGGGTGCTAAATCCGTGAATGGCCGAAGTCGTTTCAGTGGAGCGATATGGGGCGTTTTGAAACCGCTACCTGTGTAACAAGCGGTTCTACACTGATCTCGCGACGAATCCATCGTCTGGATTCGCGGCCACGTTTAGGACGAAAGTTGCTTCTTCCCGACAAGCGGATTGAAACGGTCCTGTGAGGTTCCAGTTTGAAAAATGGACTAATTTCTGGGACCGGCTCACTCAACTGAACTGTGGAGAGGAGAATCAGCGCGTCTTGGGGTGTGGGACGTTTTTTGAGGCTTCGAGAGCGTCCTAACCAGAAGCCATGTTGCGAACTCATGTTACGAACTCTTGTCGGCAAAGCGTTCCGGCGTTTCGGTATCAACTTGCGTATCTGACTCTGCACCCGATGGCGTGGTTTTTGCATCGTGGCCGATTCGATACTGTTTTATCTTGTTGTAGAGCGAGCTCCGGGGGATCCCCAGCCTCTTTGCAGCTTCTGGCACCTGTCCCCCCAGGATCCTGAGTGCCCGAGCGATGTGGGTCCTTTCGACCTCCTCCAGTGTCGCAATGGCTCCGTCATCGAAGCGGTCAGTGTCTACACGCACGTCGAAGTGAAGATCTTTAGCGGCCAGCAGTTTTTGATCCCCCAGCAGCAACGCGCGCTCAAGAATGTTTCGCAATTCTCGGATATTTCCGGGCCATGGATAGGATTGGAGATAACGCATAGCCTCGTCGGATATTTCAACGGAGTGGACTCCCAAATCGACGCTCACATGATCGAGAAGTTGCCTGGCTAAGATCGGTATGTCCTCCACCCTCTCATGAAGCGAAGGCACAGATAAAGAGATGGCGCTAATGCGAAAATATAAATCATCCCGGAATATCTTTTGACGTACGAGTTCGCGAAAATCCCGGTTTGTGGCGGCAATCAGGCGCGCATCCACAAATCGCTCTCGTACGTCCCCGAGCCGCCGAAAACGCTTCTCTTCAAGGACCTTCAACAGTTTTGGCTGGACTTGAAGATCCAAGTCCGCAATTTCGTCCAGGAAAATGGTCCCCTTATGACCGATCTCTAGCAGGCCTACTTTGTTCTGAACTGCCCCGGTGAACGCCCCTTTTTCATGGCCGAAGAGTTCCGTCTCCAGCAGTTCCTTCGAAAGACCGGCGCAATTCAAATCCACGAATGGCCACTCTGCCCGAGGACCATTCTGATGCAACCAACGCGCTAAGACACCCTTGCCACTCCCCGTCGCACCTTGAATTAGCACAGGGCTATTTGTATTTAAAACCTTATGGGCAACTTCGGCGAGCTTCTGTATTCCCGCACTCTTGCCGAGAAACGGATCCGGAACATGCGGATAACCCCGCCTCTTGTCGGCGAGTTGTACCTGACGAATCTGATGGTTTGCCAGGCTGCGTTGAAGAAGTACATTTAGAGTGGCAAGGTCAACCGGCTTGGTCAAGAACTGATCGGCCCCCAACTTGACGGCTTCAACGGCGCGTTGGATTGAGCCTTGCCCAGTAAGGATTATTATGGGCAACAAGGGATCGATACTCTTTAGACGAGTCATCAGGTCGAGAGCATTGCCGTCAGGCAACTCGTAATCGAGAATCGCAGCGTCGGGACGGTGGGTTCGGCAGATGTGCTCAGCCTCGAGGCAATTCCCAGCGGTCAAGGCTTTAAGGCTGTTTGCTGATAGGAATTCGCCGAGGAGAGCTCGCTGTCGCACATCATCCTCGACAATCAGAATCACGTCTTCAGGCATGCCTGTCACCCCTATCTACGACACGGGGCTGCTTTCGATCTGTAAGTTCCCATTCTGGAAGCTCAAGCTTGGACGCGCTGAGCGTTCCATTCCAAGATTCGACCATTAGCTAATGATATAGGAAGTCTGACCTTTCTACTGTCACGTTTCATGAACGAGTCGGTGCTCACTCACACACGAAGTGTTCGCCGGGGATATCGCCGGGCGACGATTGCTAGCCAGGCGTCGAAAAAACTATGATTCGAGCGGGTTCGGGAAGGCGCGATGTTCGGCCGTGCCCTTAAGTCATCTGAAATGCGCCCGCGCTTCAGCGCCTGAAACTCTCCCGCGCTGTTCTTCGTTCTTTGGAGGTCGGTGCGTCCCAGCAAAGTCCTGCGATAAGACATCAGTCCAGAAAACCCAGGAAAACGGCATCGATACGCACCACGACCATTTCTTAACGATTGCCGATAAGTCACACGCAAACACAAGCTTGGCAGTATTGCCGACAAACCTAACCCGTTCGGCACGAGCCGTGCACTTCTTCCGTTGCCCCCCCAGGGGTTTGGCAGCTGGTGGTAAGGCGAATCTCACACACCAAGCTGCTGAACCTGGCCCCGAAGAGAATTCTTCAGTCCGCACCAGAAACTAGATCGAAAAGGAAAACACGGTGCCAAAGGTGACAGACGTCAGAGTCCTCCTTGTGAGCGACAACATCCCGACGATAGATACTCTTCGCCACTTCATGAAGCCGATGGAGATGCATGTCGAGGTCTGCTCCGACATCGGCTCAGCAACCCGGAACCTTTGCCGTCGCAAGTTCGAAGCCGTCATAGTTGAATTCAAGGACCCCGCAGAAACCCTGGAGCTCATCACCAGGTCGCGTGGAATGACGTCTCACAAGGGAGCCGTGGTATTGGCGATCTTGAATGGCAGCAGTGAAATGCCTGCCGCTTTTCGGGCTGGCGCCAACTTTGCGCTGGTAAGGCCTTTGCTTCCGGCGATCTTAATGCGTACTCTCAAGGCGTCTTACCCTCTCATGGTACGGGAAAGAAGGCGGTACTTTCGTCATCCTTTACAGATCCCCATCTATTTCTCCAGTATCTCCCGCCCTGAGTTCGTGGCCACCTCAATTAATGTCAGCGAGGGTGGCATGGCTCTCGCCAGCTCGGTTGGTCTGCAGGTAGGAGAAAGAGTCAGTCTGAGGCTAACCCTGCCGGGCACGAGGGGCACAACAACAATAGTCGCTGAGGTCTGCTGGGTCGATAACGCAGGGCGCATGGGACTAGTATTCGTCCAAGTCTCCACGGTCACGCTCGAACAATTGCAGTCCTGGATTGCCGATCGTATGGAGGAATGTCAACGTTGCTGACGAGGTTCCTGCTAAGAATCAGGAACAATGGGACTGGCTCCAGCGGGTGATCACCGGCCACAAGACCTATCGGATAATGAGAAGTTGCGAGTGGCTGAAGTTGGAACTCGCGCTCGAGCAGGCGCGCTTACTGCTTAGAGAGTGACCGCAAAGAATTGTCATCAATATGGCTTTCAGGCGCCAGCCAATGGACAAAGTCTCTGGCGCTGATGTGTGCCGGCTTTTGAACCTCCTTCGTCTCAAGGCCAGACTCCAGGTCTGCTTGTTTGCCCGTGTTGCGCATTACCTTCCATGTCTTCGTCTTCATTAGTCTTTGCCTCGCTTCACGGCAGAAGAGCGATACGCTGCAGCTGGCGCTGGTGCCCGCACCACATTCATGAAGCTATCCATCGCCTGCATCAACTGCGAATCTACCTCATCTGCGATCGTCATGACATCGGGTAACAGCAAGCTGAAATCCAGAGCGCTGAGGTTGCCCTGCAACGTCCCGAAGAGGGTCACCTGCAGTATCCGGGAGTCGTGCACCAGCATCCCAGGCGTGTAGCCTGCAGTTGTCGCATCTGACCATGGGCCACGGCGGCGATCAAACAGATGGAATCGCTCTCTTGCCCCGGGATGGTGGGCTTTCCGAGGCGCACAATCAGTTCTTCACTCAGCTTAGGAAGATATCCCGTCCGTTCCTGGTCGGTAAGCGCAATTCGACTGAGTTCTTTATTCTTTTTTACCCTCTCTAACCAGTCCGTGACAATGTGGTTTGTACAACGGAGCAATATCGCGGCAACTTGCAGGAGGTTTCCGAGTGACCATCTTTTCGCGGACGAAATTTGCAAGTTTTCCGACCTCGAATGGTTTCACTAGGATTTCGTCCGCTTTCAGAAAAATTGCTTCCATAGCGCGCTTGACGGCGGGGTAGCCGCTGACCAGCAGCGTAAGCGCATCTGGCTGGGAGCGACGCATCGCGGTAACCACTGCAAAACCATCGCTCGGGTTCGGCATGTGTAGGTCGGTGATGAGCACATCGAAGCTTTCTGTAGCGATAAGTTTTAGGGCTTGGGGCACGCCGGTGGCCGGGATTACATCAAATCCCTTGCTCTCAAGCGACACCCTCATCATGTCGCGAACACCTTCGTCGTCATCCACAAGCAGAACCCTATGCGAAGTGCTCTTTTTGGCCTGAGTCATATACACCTCTTCACAGCGGACAATGTTAACTATGAACTAACTGTCATTTCTTACAATGTACCAAAGTGACCGTTTTTGAGATTTGTTAAGTCGTATTTCTATTTCAGCGTGGTAGGATTTGCGCAATGCGGCTGCGGAGTAGATGGCGGAAACTAACCGTTATATCGGCGCTTCTCGAAACCCGCAAGACTCCAACTTGTTGCGGTGAAGGAAGAGAACGATCGCCTCAGGCTGCTAGAGAGTGGTATGACAACCTGACCAGCTGGACCCAGAAGGACATGATATCGTTCCGAATTGGAGTTAATTACCCAAAGTGATCAGTTTTAGACAGACAGCGCTGTGTGTCGTCATGCAATCTGAATATAGAGTATGCACTACGTCTCTGGATCGCGCAGATCCGTAAGTGCGTTGCATAAGACTTGCGATGCTATTTAAAGGCACTCGTACGTTGGGCCTGTAGTTAGCAGGAGGACCGATGTGATCCCGACTTATCTCACCTCCAAGAGACTCATTCTGTGTGTTGCCGATGACCAAGCGATCCTGAATTACGAACAAGCTTTGCTGGAAAGATCTGGATATGCGGTTATAACAGCAATGTCCGCGGAACAAGCTCTCAGACTTGTGACCATGTGCGAGTGCGATGCAGTACTCCTCGACTGCGAGATGCCCGTGGTAAGTGGATATGAAGTTGCCTTCCAAATAAAGAACATAAGCCCCGATCTGATAATCATATTGCTTTCCGGTAGCGAGGTCCCGACTCATGCGTTGGTGCTTGTGGATGCCGTTGTACATAAACTGGATGCAAGTCGACAGTTGCTACCACTGATTGCCGAGCTTTGTGCGTACACTCAAGACGCACGACAGAAGCAAGCCGATGTGAGTTTGCAGATTGGCGATGACTTTTCCCGCCCCTCCCCGAGAGTCTTCTCTGAGTACGACCTATGCCGCTTGCAATTACCATCGCAAAAGCGAGAAGAAGATTCTTGATGAATACCGAGTAGAAGGATGAACTGGTGTTGGAACACCGGAGGGGTCGAAAAGCCGCGTTGTGCCCTAGCCTCAATGCCGCTCGGGCAGCCCACTCTCCGTCTCAACAGCCGCTGCTTAGCTTTTCTTGCATACGGTGTTGCATTCCCAAAACAAATGAGAGTTGGCTTATTCGGGGCCGCGCGTATCGCGATGGGTTCTGGAAAGACAAATCTAAATTGTTCCAATAGCTTGGGGGGTGTCAGAACTGCCGAAGCTACGGCACTTGCCGATATCTCGGCACTTTGTCCGGCTTTCCGACATGCAAGGAAAAGCACGCTCGCTCCACCAACTGGGGCGCGCAGAGAGAGCGCCTAGCTTTCAGCCATCAATTGCCTGGCCGGGCGCGAGGTCAGAGAAACACTGAGCGCTACTGAGGCAATGAGAGCTACTAACTTAAGGCGACAGGCAGATCAAATGAAGGCTCGACGTGAAAAGAGCGATCCTTGATGGCTCAGATTCTGATCGTTGAAAGCCACGCTTCCAGCAGGGAATACCTGCGATCCGTACTCGAACGCCTCGGCCATCAGGTCACGGAAGCCCAAAATGATGAGGAAGGGCTGGAGTTTGCTCGCCTGGGTCCCCCGGCGATCGTATTCATTGATATCTTGATGCCTACGATGGATGGCTATGAGTTTGTCAGCGCGCTGCGCAGCCAACCGGAGCAATCTGCTCTGCCCGTGGTCTTTTGGACCGCCGCCTACCTTAAACGCGAGGCTTTGGGACTTGCCCAAGAATGCGGTGTGCATCACATTGCGGACAAGTCAGCACTGCCCGAGGAAATTTCCTGGATCGTGGAGCAATGTCTGGGCGAGGATGCCATATCTGCCGCGCCTGCGCGAGACGAGACAGTCATTCCACAACATCCAAGGATCGCCCACGTTACAGCTACACAGAGGGCGGACGATCTACAAACTTGCAACCGCCGTTTATCAGCGCTGAGCGAGCTAGGACGCGCCATAGCCAACCAAGACAATGTGCCATCATTGCTGAAGGAAGTCTGTGAAGGCGCACGGTATCTGCTCGGGGCAAGAGTTGCATTCGCTTTCACGATTGATCCCCACTCAAAACGGGTGAATTTCACACATTTGACCGGCACTTCTATGCCCGTGCTGCCCGAGGCCATTGATAAGGTTTGCCTTCTCTGGCAGGAGAACCTAACGGCAACAAAAAGAATCGACCGCGTGGATGCCGATCATGGGGTGATGGCCCACGCTTTTCAAGCCGCTCTTCCGCGATGTATTAAGCCATACCTCGGTGCAGCCATGCTTAACCCTATCGGCGGGATGGTGGGAGCGCTCGTTCTAGGAACAAAGATTGGAGTACCAGATTTTGATGAAGAGGATACACTCATCGCGAGTGCCGTCGCCGCCCAGGCGGGTGTGGCTTATCAAAACTGGGCACGCAGAGCGGATCTCCAGGAGAGTTTGACTGAACTTCAGGCCGAGATTGCGCTTCGCAGAAAGGCAGAGTCTGAACTACACAATGTTGAGGAGGATTACGAATCCAGCATTCGAACTGCCCCGTACGGTATCTATCGCGCTGATCCCGACGGAAAGCTGTTGGTGGTGAACAAGGTCATGGCAGAAATGCTCGGCTATGATTCGGAGCGGGAAGTTGTCGAACTCCAGACCACCGAGGAGATCTTTTGTGAGCAGGATGAGCGGCAGCGGTTGATCGCACGCTATGGAGCGCGCGACCTTGTCATGAACGTCGAGGTAAAATGGAAGCAGAAGGGTGGCGCCCACGTTAACGTCAAACTAAACGGCTGGCCTAAGTTGGGTCAAGACGGGAAATTGATCTGGTATGAGGTCTTTGTGGAGAACGTGACAGCCCACAGGAAAATCGAACTACAGGTGCAACAAGCGCAGAGGATGGATGCTGTTGGTCAGTTCGCTGGGGGTGTTGCTCACGATTTCAACAACTTGCTAATGATTATTTCTGGCTATGCAGACCTAATACAAACGGCCGATTTCGAGAAGAATGCGGTGATTGAGCGTGTGGGGCACATAGCGCGAGCGGCAAAACAGGCTGCGGCTGTCACCAAACAATTGCTGGCATTTAGTCGCACTCAGCCCGAACAATCGGGAAATGTGGATCTGAGTTCTCTGCTAGAAGAGCTGGAAGATGTGATACCGCGTCTTGCCGGAGAGCACATTCGATGCAGTATTAAATGTGCGCCGTCGCCAAGACGTCTCAGGATAGACCGGAGCGAAATCGAGCAGGTGCTCCTCAACTTGGTCGTGAATGCACGCGACGCAATGCCTGACGGAGGCAAGCTCACGATTGAAACCGCGCATGTTGACGTTGATGAGTCGCATGTGCAGCAGCAGTGTGCCCACTTGATACCAGGTCCATACGCACGGATTACAGTCAGCGACACAGGAATTGGAATGGACGAAGCGACAAAAGCGCGCCTTTTCGAGCCATTTTTCACTACCAAACAACGCGGCCTGGGGACCGGGTTGGGATTATCCATGGTTTCCGGAATTGTGAAACGGAGTGGGGGTGACACATGGGTTTACAGTTTTCCAGGAAAGGGCAGCACATTCACTGTTTACCTGCCTGTTGTCGAAGATCCTTCGGAGACGAAAGAGCTACGATCACAATCGGAGACAATTCCGACTGGATCCGAAACGATTTTGCTCGTCGCGCATGAGCAGGGACTTCGCACCGCAGTTTGTGAATTCTTGCGGTCGACCGGCTACGTTGTGCTTGAGGCCTCCAATGGTATGGAAGCCTTGCACATGTGTGGAGACTATCAGGAACGCATCGATGTGCTGTTGACTGACTACATTATGCCCGGGCTTAGTGGACCAGGGTTGGGCGGTCTGGCGATAAAGCAACGACCAACTCTCCGTATTATCTGTATGTCTGGCTATACTGGCCGCATAACTCAGATACCGGGTTCCTGTAAAACCATAACCTTCCTGCAAAAGCCTTTCAGCCTTTCAGTGCTTGCGCAAACCGTGCGCGACGTGTTGACGGACTATCAACGCTATTCCGCGTCAGCCGAAATTAGTCAAACTGGTGGAGCTTGTGGCTCATAACTTTAGTTCGGAGTCTTACTTGGATAACCGCCTACAATTGAGGCTATGAGACATTACACCATCAAAATGATGAATGGCTTTGCCCTATTCAACTGCGCGCTTTGTAAGCACTTCGTCACCACGCGGGAGTTCAGCAGAGAGAATGGCAGCTGTCGCACCCAAGCGGCTATCGCAATGAACGAGCATGCTAGGGCCGCACATGGCGTCCCCACACCCGTGTCGTCGCATGATGCTGCAGATGTGGCAAGCTCATTAACGCGCCGTTTACCAGAGGCAATGAAAGGCCGTGCTGTATGACACCTGAAACGTACTACACAGTGCGGCGCATAAAGCCCCCTTGCGGATCTGGCCTTGCCGTGCTCTTCGATCTCACCTACCGGCCGATGTGGCGCCTGGAACGGAGCGATGGAGGCCAGTGGTGTGACTTCTTGGTCGAACAGAAGGAAGTTGGAGCGGGCTAGTCCCCCACTATGCGACTTCATTAGGACCGTCGCGTTAGTGCTGATTGTTTTTTCCCCTGTGCACTCCGCAGGCTCAGCCGATGCAGGCCACGCTTCATAACTCACTCCCAAATTGGGAAAGCAACGATTTATTTCGCACAACTGTTCAATTGTGAACAATTCCCAAATCTGCGCGGTTGTAAAGTTGATGCCGCAGAGGCGGTTGCAAAAGGAAATCGCGCGGCCCTCCCCCGTCGTCCGCCGGTTTCCTTTTCGACTGCGCAGATGCTTTGTGACGCGCTAGACAACTGCGCGGGAATTATCTCCTTGCGGAACGTCCATATGGCCATCGGGAGAATCATGTCTCTCGGATTGCGCTGCACAAACAGTCAGCCACCAAATGGCGCCAAGGGAGATGCCATGCGGGAACCAGCCGATGGAGGGGTCATTATTTGGAGAGAACCGAGGCCCGGTTGAGGGGTTTCGGCAATAGAAGAAGGCATGCGGATGAAGTCAACGCTGATTAACGAACGGGTTCTGGGCAGCCGCGGGAGCGCTGCCGGCGACCTTCGCGACTCCG
>Ga0209274_10000206_pt1 | contig 46692 bp, 41 predicted proteins | sample HubBroMetageREF1_FD_188343 | JGI IMG/M metagenome (GOLD analysis project Ga0209274, IMG submission 188343) | Reference soil microbial communities from the Hubbard Brook experimental Forest, New Hampshire, USA - Hubbard Brook CCASE Soil... | ecosystem: Environmental > Terrestrial > Soil >...
TGCGCTACCAACTCCTTCGGGATCGACGGCAGCTTGGCAACAACACGATCAATTCTCTTCGCTCTGCTCGGCATAATACGCTCCTTCGCGCCGGTTATGCCTCACACACAGATTCCCGGACAGGCTCCGGACCGCAAGCTCTGCCTCACGTTTTCGACCGCCACCAAGGGGGCCTCCCCGCTCCCAGCCCGCCCCACCTCGCGATTAAGCGCAGATTCTCCATTCAAAAGGAACACCACTGTCCCTGCGACCCCTACCCGGCCGACTCAGCCCTCCTGTTCGACCCCTCCGCCAATATCTCCGTCAACCGCACCGACGCATTGAAGTAGCCGCCACTCCACGACTAGAACGGGTGCACGGTCAGCCGTTAGCGTCCCGCTTCGGTCGCCACTTCGCCTAGCGGGGTGATCACACCTGCGCGCGGCCCGCGGTCCGATCGGCTAGGGCGCAGGTTCCCAGGCCAGGGGTTTCGAGGCGTTCGAGCTAGCGGCGGACCGTGGTGTGGTCGCGGCCGATAGCGCCGATCACCGCCCCCGGTTCGGTCATGCGCATAGTGATCGCGCAGCCGAGTCCTGTCGCGGAGCGCGCCTGCTCCCGAAAACGGCGGCGGCGGTTCAGGTTGCGGTGTCAGACCGAACAGCCTGTGAACGAAACCGGCCAGACGTCGGACCCAACGGGAAGCGTCGATCGACCATGTCAGGCCTGTCCCCATCCGGGCTCTCCGCCCGCCGCCGATCGCACGCAGGTGGAAACAGCGATCATGGGTTCGAAGCATGGTCGCCCTCGCTCGCCTTCACTTGGTGGAGATGTCCGTGACGGTGTTGGGTGCCAGCCGCAGCACGGCACCGTCGGGTCGGGTAATCTCGATGATCGTTTCGAGACGCACGAGGCGGGATTCGTGGGCGGCGAGCCCGCCGGCGACCTTCGATTCGAGCTTGGCCAATCGTTCATCCAGAAGTTTCGTTCGTTCCTCGATCAGAACGATCGTTCGAAGGCCGGAGAGAAGGCGCTCCCCGAAACTCAAAGGCGCTCCCGGAGGATCAAATTGTCGATCGCGGTGACGGTGCGATCGGTCGTCGCGATCGCGGCGTCGAGCGACGCGAGGATTGCCGGCGCCGATCGTTCCAATAGACTCAGCAGCTCTTCGATCTCCTCTCGATGGCCGTCCAACTCGTCCGGCCCGATGCGCCGTCTCACAAATTCGGCCGTCGAAATTCCAGCGCTTCGCGCCCGCTCGTCGAGAGCCGTCTTCTCATCGGGAGTCATCTGGACGACGAGTCTCGCGGTTGCTGCCATCATCGATCTCGATATGTCCATGTCCATGTCCATGTCCATGTCCATGTCCATGCCCGGGACATTCTACGATGCCGAGCCGTCGCGCTCAATCGTCTTCTCGACCGGGGTTCCGGCGACAGCGCGCCAAACAGCCGCCTCGCGATCATGAACACTCGAGTGATCGCAGTTGCGAACCGGCTCCCTCCGTGCCGATCGTGCACCGACTGGACGGCACCAGTTCAGCCTGGAGTACCACCGGCCCCCTCCGCGCGGCCTTCCAAAAAGTAAGGATCACCAAAATCTGACCACCTTGACCAATCTACTGCGAACTCTCATATTGGTCAACCTGGTCAACCAAGGAGCCCGCCATGGCCGAGACCGTCAGTCTCTATGACGCGAAAACGCATCTCTCCCAGCTGGTCGACCGGGCCGCCGAGGGGGAGGAGATCGTGATCAGCAAGAACGGCAAGCCGCTGGCTCGCCTCATGCCCCTCGCGTCCAGGGGCGCCCGCCGGGTCCCCGCCGGAGCGCTCGGTGTCGTGACCATCCGAGCGGACTTCGACGCCCCGCTCCCTCCGGGCATCCGAGCCGGTTTCGAGGGGCGGGAATAACGGTGGATCTCCTTCTGGACACCCACCCCTTCCTGTGGTGGGACGCGAGTTCGCCCGAACTGGGCCGGACGGCGTCGGCAGCGATCGCAGACCCCGACAATCGCGTCTTCGTCAGCGCCGCTTCCGTCTGGGAGATCGCCATCAAACGGCAGCTCGGCCGCCTCGACTATACCGGCTCCCCTGCGCGAGCGATCGAGGCCAACGGCTTCACCGCCTTGCCGATCACAGCACACCAGGCCGAGCTGGTGGAAACCCTGGCGCCGATCCATCAGGACCCGTTCGACCGGATCTTGATCGCACAGTCGCTCGACCGGAAGCTCGTCCTGGTCACCGCCGACGGGCAAATCGAGCAGTACGCAATCGCGTTGCTGTGGGCTCGGTAGCGCCCGGCCCCCTCGTCGACAAAGTGAGCGGAACGGATCCATCACGAGAACCGGCAGGAGCGATCGGGCCGAACGCGGCGCCCGGCTCACCAAGACAGATGTCCCAGTGACAGTGAGCTCATCTACTGGAGGTGTCCGGGCCGCAGTCGAGTGTTCCGTAACTGTCCGGTCACTTCGTGGATTTGTCCGTGGCGGCGCTCGGCGCAAGCCGCAGCACGGCACCTTCGGGCCGGGTCATCTCGACGAAGGTCTCGACACGCATGAGGCGGGCTTCGTGCGCGGCGAGCCCGTCCGTGCCCGACAAGGATCAGGGGGCTGCTGAAGGATGTGCTGGACGCCGACCCCGGCGCGTGCGAGGAGCTGCGCCGGCTGCCCGCAGTCGAGGGCGGGCTGCAGGCCATCACGCAGAGCCCTGTCGCCACCGGCGACGGTGCCAGGGTGGTGCAGGTCGCCGGCGGCAACAACAGCGTGACGACCGGGTGACGATCGCGGCCGGCCGGGCTGCTTCGATCCCATCGCCACGATCACGCGTTGATGCCGGCGCAAGGAGAGATATCCATGACCAAGCCGGAGATTCTCGGCTCGCTCCGCTCCTCATACACCCGCGTCGTGTGCATGGTCTGCGAGGAGAAAGGGATCGACTATATCTTGACCAGGACGCTGCTCGGTGCGCCGGAACTCGGGTTGATCCATCCTTTCGCCAAAATGCCGGTGCTTCGCCACGGGGACGTCGTCCTCTTCGAGTCGAAGGCGATCTCGACCTATCTGGATCGGAGATTTCCGGGGCCGGAGCTCATCCCGCTCGAGCCTCGGCGAGCGGGTCTCGTGGAGCAGTGGGTGTCGCTCGTCAACACCGTCATCGACCCCACTCTCGTCCGAACCTATCTTCTGGCCTATGCGACGGCGAAGGACGGCGTGCCGGACCAGAAGACGATCGAGGCCGTATTGCCGGCGGTGCGGCGGCAATTGGCGGTGCTCGACGAAGCCGTGGCCGCGACCGGCCATCTCGTCGGCGACCAATTCACCTTGGCCGACATCAACCTGATGCCGATCCTCGATTACGTTCGGCAGTTGCCGGAAGGCGCTGCGGCCCTCGCCCCGTCGACGAATCTCGGACGCTATTTCCAACGTCACGCGGCACGCCCGAGTTTCGAGCGCACGACCCCGCCCCCGGGACCGCCGAGTCGGTACCGCCCGGCGCCATGATCGGGCGAGGCGCTCGCGGGTTTCCAGCCGGCTAGAACGACGAGCCCGGCGTGTTCAGGAACGCCAGCTCGGCGGAAGTCGACGCTCGGCCGAGGATCGCGTTTCGATGCGGGAAACGTCCGAACCTCGCGATGACCTCCAAATGGCGTCGGGCATACTCGGTGGAACGGGCGTCTTCCGTCCTTTCGCCCAGGAGCCGGACAGCGAGCCTCTGGTCCTCGATCGCCTCGGAATGCTCGAACGGCAGGTAGCAGAAGAGGCGGTGGTCGTCTGTCGGGTAGGATCGGTCGAACCCCGACGCCAGAATCCGCCGTGCGACGGAACGAGCCCGGGGATCGGTCGCAAAGGCCTGCGCAGTTCCCCGAAAGATGTTGCGCGGGACTTGGTCGAACAGGATGCAAAGGGCGAGTGCTGCGTCGGGTTCTTCCTGCCAGTGGTTCAGGCGGCTTTCGACCGCCTCGGCGTGGAAGGGGGCAAGCCGACGGCGGACCAGCGCGTCGAAGTCGGGCGAAGCGTCGAACCAATGGAGACGGTTCGCCTGATCGAACCAGCATTCGAGAACCTCGTTCGACATGGTCGGCGGATCCTTTTCGGCGTGAGGGGACGGATGCGTCTCGTCGGGGTCGGTCTCGGCCGGCACTGTGCCGAAGCGCGGTCAGGGATTTTGGATCCAGCCTCCGGTCACGGTGGTCCCTGGTGACGGGCCGGAGCTCGGGGCCGGTAGCCGCCCTGGCGCTCGCCGCCGACCCGCAAGGGATCGCCGCCATCCTCCGGCAGGAGTGGACGCCACTCGGCGCGGCACGTCCCGGCGAAGGCAATGACTGGCTCGCGATCGAGGGGGTAGAGTCGCCCGGTAATCTCGGCACCATGATCAGAACCAGCGAGGCCACGGGCGCTGCCGGGCTCATTCTGATCGGGCGCACCGCCGCTCCGCTCGGCGCGAGACCGCCGGTGACCTCGAGCCTCTCTTCCGCAGCCGAACGAGGCCCGGCCTCGCGGCGGGCGGAGCGCCGCCACCGAAGCCGATCGCTCAGTCGTGCGACGACGCGGCCTCGTCATATTCGTCCCGCCGACGCGGCCAGTCCGGATAGGCGGCCTGGTTGCGGCCTTCGGGCGTGAGATCGAGGTAGTGATTGGCGCCGAGCAGCATGTCGAGGCCGCGGGCATATGTCGAATAGGTATAGAACACCTCGCCCATTTCGTCCTTGAAGAAGACGCTGACGCCGGGTAGCTCCCGACTGAGGTAGCGCGGGTCGGTCACGATCGTACCGAAATTATAATCGATGCGGCCCTTTGCGATCTCGTCCTCGGTGAAGGAGACTCGGAAATCGCGGTTGAACTCCTCGCCCCGGGAGGACACCCACTCGAAACGCCAGCCCATGCGCGCCTTGTAGGCCAGGAGCTTGTCCAGCGGCGCGCGGGAGACGGCGATGATCCGCACATCGTGCCGCGCGAGATGCGGCGCCGGTCCGTCGATATGTTCGGCCTGGAACGAGCAGCCGGGGCAGCCGGCGTCCCATTCCGGCGCGTACATCAGATGGTGCACGATCAGCTGGCGGCTTCCGTCGAACAGTTGGGCCAAGGCCTTGGGCCCGCTCTCCGTATCGAACAGGTAGGCGTTCTCGACCTTCACCCGGGGCAGGGCGCGCCGCTCGGCGGCGAGCGCGTCCCCGTTGCGCATATGGGCCTTCTCTTTCTCGAGCAGCGCCCTGCGAGCGGCGATCCATTCCTCCGGCGACACGATTTTGGACTGCTGCATCTCCGACCTCCGACTCCAGACGGGCTGGGGATCACGTGGTTCCCAAGTGCGATCGGAATCCTTCTTAGCCCGGCCGAGTGCGCGCGGCAACGGCGGCTCGAAGAGATGGCCCGGAACGACGCGCACGCGGCGGCCGCGTTCTGATCCGCGTCGTCCTCGACCCTGAAAGTGACTGCCGAATGCCTGCAACCGAGAGTCGATCGCCGTTCCGAGTTGCGGGCTGGGGCGCTTCTCGTTTGCCATTTCCCCGCACGTCCCCGATACTGCCGCTGAATCGGGCGCCGAGGTGGGGGGAACACCATGTCACAGATCTCGCGCAGGAGCTTTCTGGGGCACTCGGCAGGCATCGTCGGACTGGGCCTCCTGACGCGGCGCGCCCGGGCGGCGGAATTCACGCTGAAATTCGGCACCAACCAGCCCGACGCCCATCCGCTCAGCATCCATGCCGAGGCGGCAATCGACCGGATCCGTGAAGACAGCGGCGGCCGGGTCGAGATCAAACTCTTCACCAACAGCCTGCTCGGCAACGACCAGGACATGCTGAGCCAGTTGCGGGCCGGGGCTCTCGAATTCCAGTTGCTCTCGCCGCTGATCCTGGCGACGCTGGTCCCGCTCGCCTCGATCAACGGCATCGGCTTCGCCTTCCCGGATTACGGGGCGGTGTGGTCGGCCATGGATGGCGATCTGGGCGCGTTCGTGCGGACCGCGATCGGCCGGACCGGCCTCCATGTCTTCGACAAGATCTGGGACAACGGCTATCGCCAGATCACGAGCAGCAGCCGGGCCATCGAGACGCCGCAGGATCTGAAACACTTCAAGATCCGGGTTCCTGCCGGCCCGCTCTTCACCGCGATGTTCCAGGATTTCGGCGCCGCTCCGGCCAGCATCAATTTCAACGAAGTCTATTCGGCCCTGCAGACCCACTTGGTCGAAGGCCAGGAGAATCCGCTGGGCGTGATCGCCGCGGCCAAGCTCTACGAGGTCCAGAAATACTGCTCGATGACCGGACACATGTGGGATGGGTACTGGCTGCTGGCCAATGCGGCAGCCTGGCGGAAGCTTCCGCCGGAGCTGCAGGAGATCGTCGCCGGCAATTTCGAAGCCGCTGCCTCGGCCGAACGGGAAGAGACGGCGCGCCTCAACGCGACCGTCGCCGGCGAGCTCGAGGCCAAGGGGATGGTCTTGAACCGGCCCGATCCGGCGCCGTTCCGTGCTGCCCTGGCCGACGCCGGCTTCTACGCGGAGTGGCAGGCCAAGCTCGGGCCCGAGGCCTGGGCCGTGCTGGAGAAATATTCGGGCCGGCTCGGCTGATCCCATGGCGCTCGCCGGGCCGGAGCCGCGCGCGATCGATCCCGGCCGGCTCCCCGTCGCAGCCAGCCCGGGGCTGCGGCGGGTGGAGCGCTGGCTCGCCCGGTCGACCGAACTCGCAGCCGCGATCCTGGTTGCAGTCGAGATCGCGACCCTGCTTGCCGGCATCATCGCCCGCTATGTCTTCGACCGCCCGCTCGCCTGGTCGGACGAGCTCGCCTCGACTCTATTTCTCTGGCTGGCCATGCTCGGTGCCGTGGTCGCCCTCGGCCGGGGCGAGCATATGCGGCTGACCGCCCTCGTCGATCGGCTGCCCGACTCCTGGCGCGGCGCCGTCGAGACCTTCGGGGCACTCGTCACCGGTCTGTTCGTGCTCGAAATCATCCTGCCCGCCCAGGAGTATGCCGTCGCTCAGGCGGAAATCCTCTCGCCGTCGATGGGGATTCCCGATGGCTGGCGGGCGGCCGCGATCGGCACCGGTGCCGTGCTGATGATGGCGATCGCCGCAGTCCGGCTGGTCCAGCGCTCGACGCCGCGGGAAATTCTGGGGGGCCTGATGGTGGCCGCGGCGATCGTGGGCGTGCTGGTCGCGGCGCGGCCCTGGCTGATCGCGCTGGGCAACTGGAATCTGCTCGTCTTCTTCTTCGGGCTGGTAACCCTCTGCGTCGGCCTGGGCGTCCCGATCGCGTTCGCGTTCGGGGTCTCGACTCTGTCATACCTGGCGCTCGCGACCGATGTGCCGTTGCTGATCGTCGTCAACCGCATGGACGGCGGCATGTCCGGGCTGGTTCTGCTGGCCGTGCCGCTCTTCGTGTTTTTGGGATTGCTCATGGACTGGGCCGGGTTGGCGCGGGTCCTGGTCGATTTCATGGCAGCGCTCGTGGGTCACGTCCGCGGCGGCCTCGCCTATGTGCTGCTCGGTGCCATGTATCTCGTCTCCGGCACCTCCGGCGCCAAGGCCGCCGATATGGCGGCGGTGGCGCCGGTCCTGTTTCCCGAGATGCGCCGGCGCGGCGCCGGCAGCGGCGAGCTGGTGGCGCTGCTCGCCGCCGCCGGCGCGATGTCGGAGACGATCCCGCCCAGCCTCGTGCTGATCACCATCGGCTCGGTCACCGGCGTGTCGATTTCGGCCCTGTTCGTGGGCGGGCTGCTGCCGGCCGCCGTCGCCGCCCTGTTCCTGGTGGGGCTCGCCTGGCTGCGCTATCGCCGGGACGATCTGAGCAACGTGCAGCGCGCCTCGGGAGGCGAGATCGCGCGCCGTTTCGGCCGCGCACTGCCGGCGCTGGCACTCCCTTTCCTCATCCGCGCCGCCGTGGTCGATGGGGTGGCGACCGCGACCGAGGTCTCGACCGTCGGGATCGCCTATAGCCTGGCCGCCGGGATCCTGCTCCCCGGCCGGCGCGACTGGGCCAGACTTTATCCGCTTCTGGTCGAGACCGCGTCGCTTTCGGGGGCGATCCTGCTCATCATCGGCACGGCGACGGCGATGGCCTGGGCGCTCACTCAGTCGGGCTTCTCGCGCGATCTGGCCGCTGCCATGGCGGCGGTGCCGGGCGGCAAGGCGGGCTTCCTCGCCGTCTCGATCCTGGGTTTCGCGGTCCTCGGCAGCGTCCTCGAAGGCATCCCGGCCATGGTGCTCTTCGGCCCGCTGCTCTTCCCCGTGGCCCGCGCGATGGGCGTGCACGAGGTGCATTACGCGATGGTCGCCATCCTGGCCATGGGGATCGGGTTGTTCGCTCCACCCTTCGGCGTCGGATTCTACGCCGCCTGCGCCATCGGCCGGGTCCCGCCCGACGAGGCGATGCACAGCGTCTGGATCTATCTCGGCGCCGTGTTCCTGGCCCTCATCCTGGTCGCGGCAGTACCGTGGCTGTCGATCGGGTTCCTGTGAGCGAGCGACCTCGAGCGGCAGCTACTGCACCGGTCCAGCCGTATCGAATTGGCCATTGTCGTAGTCGCAGCTGAACTCGATCGGATCGATGGCCTCCGGCCCGGTGGGCAGGGCTTCGAGCCGGATGTTGACGCTCTCGCCGGTGCGCGTGATGCTCGGCCCGGCGCCGCCTTCCCAGTTAACCGGCGTCTTGCCCAGCCAAGTCTTGAATCGGCTCCGGCAGTCTTGCACCAGCGGCTCGGTCGAGGCCACCGCCTCGGCCGCTGCGGGATCGGGGTGTTGCGTGAACGGGAGACCGAGTCCGCCCTCGCAGTCGGCGAGCGCGGCCAGCAGCCCGGCACTCAGCAGAGTTTTGCAATTCATGCTCGTCCCTCCGTCCCTCGGATGCCCTCATCCTAGCGAGATCCCGCTGCCCCGGCGACCCCGCATCGTGCCGCCGGCGCGCGTCCGGCGCATGGGATGGTCGCCGAGCCGCCGCTTGCCTCGGACCGGGGCGCAGGCTTCAAATCCCGCTCCACGCGCGAAGATGGGGTGAGACGTGACGAACTGGTCGGAACATTTCGCCCGGCGCGAGAGCCGGATGCGCGGCTCGGAAGTCCGCGAGCTGCTGAAGCTGCTCGACCAGCCCGACATCATCTCCTTTGCCGGCGGCATCCCCGACCCCGAATTGTTCCCGCGGGCGGCGATCGCCCGCGCCTTTGCCCGGGTACTCGGGGATCCCGCGCGGGCGAAGGCGGCCCTGCAATATGCCCCGAGCGAAGGCTATCTGCCGCTTCGGCAATGGCTCGCGGGCGAGATGCGAGCCCGAGGCGTCACCGGCTGCAGCGCCGACAACATCCTCGTCACCAACGGCTCCCAGCAGGGCCTCGACTTCGTCGGCAAGCTGTTCATCCAGGCGCAGGACACGATCCTGGTTCCCTATCCGACATTTCTGGGGGCGCTCCAGGCGTTCAACGCCTATGAGCCGGAGTACGATCTGCTGCCGGGTCCGGACAACAACCGGACGGCCGCCTCATATCTGGAACCCTCGCGGCGCCGGCCCAAATTCGGCTATTGCATGCCGGAATTCCAGAACCCGACCGGGACCAGCCTCGATCTGGCCGAGCGGGAACGTCTCCTCGACACCGCCGACGCGCTGAACCTCCCGCTGATCGAAGACAATGCCTATGAAGCGTTGCGCTACGAGGGCCGGCGCGTACCTTCGCTATTGGCGCTGGCAGCCGAACGGGCCGGCGGGATCGACCTGTGCAAGGTGATCTATTGCGGCACCTTTTCCAAATCGATCGTGCCGGGCTTGCGCGTCGGCTGGATCGTGGCGCCCAGACCGGTCGTCGAGAAGCTGGTGCTGATCAAGCAGGCGAGCGATCTGCATACCTCCGGGCTCAATCAGATCGTCATGCACGAGGTCGCCTCGACCATCCTCGCGGCCCAGACCGAGGCGATCCGGCCAATCTACCAGGCCCGCCGCGACGCGATGCTGCAGGCCCTCCAGGCGCATATGCCCGCTGGCGTCAGCTGGACCCGGCCGGAAGGCGGGATGTTCGTCTGGGTCGATCTGCCGGCGGCGATCGACGGCGCCGAACTCTTGCGCCGCTCGATCGCCGAAGCGCGGGTCGCCTTCGTGTCCGGTTCGGGATTCTTTCCCGACCGGAGCGGCCGACACCATATCCGCCTCAGCTTCTCGCTGAGCCCGCCGGCCCGGATCGAAGAGGGGATCCGCCGCCTGGGCCGGCTCTTGACCGAAATGGTGCCGGCGCGCGCGTGAGCACCGAAGGACGCGGGCCGATCGGGCTCGCGCCCGGCTGACCGCATTCGGAATTTTGTCCGATAGATAGGTATTAACCTCTTTATATCCAGCACGGACCCTGCCATCATCCTAGTCTAAGCGATCGCCCTGATAACCGGGGCGACCAACCTGTTCAAGGAATTGGCCATCTACGAGGAGCGCTTGCCGCCGGGACTCGTCCCGATCGGCGACGGCGGGATGGGCGGTCAAATCTGCATCGACGTGTCGGAAACCACCAATGGCCGCATCTAACACTGGTTCGACGCCGGCGACCCTGGTCCGAACGATGCGGATGGACGGCCGGGCTGGGGCAACATCTTCCTGGTTGCCGAGAGCTTCACCGATATGTGCCGTCGGCTGCGCGCCGGCGTGCCGCTGCCCGACGATGCACCCGTGGGCAGGATCTGCCGGGTGCGGCCGTGAAGGGGTGAGCACTGCTTGCAGACGTGCTCCTCCAGACATGAAAATCCGCCCGAGCCCGACGGCGCCTTCACCAGACTGGCGGGCGAGTTCGAATCCCGACGCCTCACCCGCTCCGCGGCTTCGCGCGCGCCGTCGGGGCGGCGGCGAGCGGGTCTTCGGGCCAGGGATGGCGCGGATAGCGGCCGCGTAGATCGGCGCGCACGGCTCGGTAGGAGCCGGCCCAGAACCCGGCCAGATCGCTCGTCACCTGGATCGGCCGCCGTGCCGGCGAGAGCAGTTCGAGCACCAGGCGCACACGGCCGTCCGCGATCCGCGGCGTTTCGGCCAGCCCGAACAATTCCTGCAGCTTGACCGACAGGATCGGCGCCTCGCCGGCCCCGTAGTCGATGGCGATGCGCGAGCCCGAAGGCACGGTCAGGTGCGTGGGCGCCCGCCGATCGAGGTCGCGCTGCTGCGCCCGATCGAGCCGGGCGGCGAGGAGGCTCGCGAGGTCGAGCCCGGCCAGATCGGCGAGGCGAGACTTGCCCATGACTGCCGGCCCGAGCCAACGATCGAGTTCGGCTGCGAGCCCGGCATCGTCCGTCGCCGGCCAGCCGGCCTCGGCGCCGTCCAGCCGGGCGAGGAAATCCACGCGCCGGCGCAGCGCCTCGGCGGCCGGCGTCCAGGGCAGCACCCCGAGGCCGCTCTCGGCGATGAACCCGAGGAGGGCGGCCGCCACCCGCTCGGGCGGCAGCGCCGCCAGCGGCAGGTCGCTCAGGATCAAGGCACCGAGCCGCCGGCGCCGGCGCGCCTGGACCGAACGGGTCGCAGGCTCGAACCAGATCTCCTCTGCCACCGTGATCCGGTCCGGCAGCGCCAGCTCGAGCTCTTCCGCGGTGATCGGTGCCGCCAGCCGGATCAGGCTGTCCGGGACCCTTCCGTCGAGATCGGCTGCGACCAGGAACGGTGCCGCGCCCAGCGGATCACTTTCGGGCAGGATTGCACCCTGGCCGCCGGAAAGCCGGAAGCGCCCGGCCTCGCCGCGGCGCTGGCCGATCCGGTCGGGATAGGCCAGCGCCAGCACCGCCCCCGCTCGGGCCGGCGCCACCGGTTCCCAGGCGATCCGGGCCTGGCGGGCGAGGCGCCGGGCGATCTCGCCGACATGCCGGGCCGCTTGGTTGCCGCCGGGCCGCTCGACCAGCTCGAGGCGCGTGCGCAGATCGGCATCACGCCCGGCCAGATCGCGCTCGGACACGATCGCGGCGATGGCGCAGGCGAGCACGCCGTCGCCGCGCGCGGCCGAGGCCAGCACCATATGGGCGAGCCGCGGGGCCAGGCCCAGCGCCGCCATCCGCCTGCCGTGGAGGGTGATCGCGCCATCGGCATCGAGGGCGCCCAGGCTCTGCAACAGCAGACGCGCCGCAGCGAAGCCCGCGGGCGATGGCGGGTCGAGCAGACGCAGACTGGCCGGATCGCCGGTACCCCATTCCGCCAGTTCCAGCGCCAAGGCCGCGAGATCGGCGGTGGCGATCTCCGGCTCCGGCCGGGCGGCCAGCGCCTTGTGTGCCGCTTCCGGCCAGAGGCGCCAGCACAGGCCGGGCTCGACCCGCCCGGCCCGGCCGGCGCGCTGATCGGCGCCGGCGCGGCTGACGCGCTGCGTCTCCAGCCGAGTGAGGCCGGTGCGCGGGTCGAACCGGCTGGATCGGGCGAGCCCGGCATCGACGATCTGGCGCACACCGTCGATGGTGAGGCTGGTTTCGGCGATGCTGGTGGCGAGCACGATCTTGCGCCGCCCGGGACGCGCCGGCGCCAGCGCCCGCTCCTGGGCCGCGGCGTCGAGATCGCCGAACAGCGGCAGCACGTCGGTCCCGTCCGGCAGGGCCCGCTCGGCCAGGGCGCGCTCGACCCGGCGAATCTCGCCGCCGCCGGGCAGGAAGACCAGGATCCCGCCCGGTTCCGAGAGCGCCTGGAGGACGGCGTCGGTCACCCCTGCTACCAGCCGATCGGGAGCCGGCTGCGGCAGATGGCGGAGTTCGACCGGCCAGGCGCGGCCGGAGCAGGTCACGATATCGGCCGCCATCAGCGCCGCGAGCGGCCCGGCGTCCAGGGTCGCCGACATGGCGACGAGCCGGAGATCGGGCCGCAGTGCCGCTTGGGCGTCGAGCGCCAGCGCCAGGCCCAGATCGCTGTCGAGACGGCGCTCGTGGAACTCGTCGAAGAGCACGGCGCCGACGCCCTCCAAGGACGGATCGTCCTGGATCATCCGGGTGAAGATGCCGTCGGTCACGATTTCGATGCGCGTGTGCGGGCCGACGCGGCTCTCCAGCCGGATGCGATAGCCGATCGTCTCGCCCGGCGCTTCGCCTCTCAGCGCCGCCATCCGCCGCGCCGCTGCCCGCACCGCCAGGCGCCGGGGCTCCAGCATCAGGATCTTCCGGCCCCGCAGCCAGCAGGCGTCGAGCAGCGCCGGCGGCACGGCGGTGGTCTTGCCGGCGCCCGGCGGCGCCTGGAGGACGGCATTGGCCCCGACCGCCAGCACCCGCAGCAGTTCGGGCAGGGCCGCGGCGATCGGGAGGTCGAGCGGAAGACCGGTCATGGCCCCACTCATCGCGGTGATCCGGCTGCGCCGTCAAGGCTGGTGCGGTTCGCCGGCACTGCTCGCCCGGCCTACCGACCTTCCGCTGCACGGGCGCGGTTGAGGTCGAGCAATCTGGCCAATGCCTCGTCCTCGGCGATATCCGCCGGCCAGCCATAGGCGGCGGCGACCGCGGCGTCGAGTTCGGCGTGGGCCATGACCAGCCATTGCGGTCGCTCGTTATAGAGGTTGGTCAGCGTCCGCTTGGCCAGGATGGCGGCGGCGCGTTCGTCGCGCGGCAGGATGCGGTCGGGGAAGCCAGGCACGACTTCTGGTACGATCTCGATCAGGTCGGCGGGGTTCAGCCAGCTCCGCCGGCGCTGATCGAGTTGCCAAGCAGCATGGGCGATGGCTTGCGCGCGCGGGTCGTCGGCGTAGTCCGCGGCCGGGATATTGGGCGTCAGGCCATCCGGAAACGGGAATGTGCCGAATACCGACTCCCCATTGTACGTTGGGTCGTTGCCGACGCCGTGCCAGGAGCACGTCCGCAAGGACCACCACTCATGCAAGCGGGCATGTAGAATTCCGAAAGAGGTATCATCGTCTCGGGCGATGACGACCAGGCGGGTGTCAGGAATCACTCGCTGTTCGAGCCAGACAAAAAGACGGAATTTTGACACGCGCGGCGTAGCAATATAGCGATTGAGAGGGGCCAATGCACGGCGCATTCCTGGCCGCGCTTCGCCATGTCTCCACCAGTTTCGCCGATAGAGCTCCCTCCTGAGCTTGTCGCGTACGGGCTTAACTAGGCTTAGCACGTGGCGAAATGGCATCTCGTAGAATGCCGCATCTGCTGCGGACATGTTTACGCCGAAATCGATTATCCACGAATCCGTCGGCCGTCGGATGAGATTTATGCCGTTTACCCACGGTCGGATGACGTCGCTATTGGGCCGGCCGTTAGGATTGATCGGTAATGAGAGCCATTCACGGGCCAAGTTTCCCGATATCTCGAACGCGCCCACTTTACTCGTGCCCTGGAATGAGAGGCCCTTATTCTGTCCTTGGACTTTCACGGATGTAATATCGAAAGTACCGCCTGTTAGGTCAGAGAACACTTGTGGTACCGGCTGACTGTTTAGACGAACGACATCTTGCTCATGCGTTTCTTTCGTTCGAAAACACACGATCGACACTCGTACCGCCGCGCCATCGAGGGTCCACCCCTCGTCATCCCACGCATCATAGATCAGATGATACTCGCGAACCTGTTCCAGCACCTTACGATTGGCACCGCCGCGTATGGAGTTAGTCGCGACGAAGCCCGCGCGCCGGGAGCGGCCGTCCCGTAGCATCCGGTCGGCAATGGCGAACCAGTAGCAGACGAAATCCGAGCCCCCGGGCAGCCACGAGGCAAACCCGGCGCGCAAGCGCTGGACATACTCTTCGCCCAGTGAGCCGATCATCGCCTTGTCACCGAGAAAAGGCGGATTGCCGATGATCACATCGACCGCCGACCACAAATGGGCAACATCCGGCCAGGGCGCCGCCGGATCGCGCGGGAACAGCGCATCCCGGCACTCGATCGTCTCCAGCGGCCGCAGGATCGGGTTCCGCCGCACGCCATAGCCGTTCCGCCGCATCCATTGGATCTCGCCGATCCACACGCTCACCCGTGCGAGTTCCGCGGCATAGGGGTTGATGTCGATCCCGCTCACGCATTCCGGACCGACGCGCGGGAATTCGCGTTGCAGGCCCATCGCCTCGGCTTCGACGCCGGCGCGGTGTTCGAGGTCCTTGAGGGCGAGCAAGGCGAGATAAAGGAAATTGCCCGAGCCGCAGGCCGGGTCGAGTACCCGGAACCGGGTCAGCCGGTCGAGAAAGCCGCTATAGAGCGCTTGCGCCTCGGCGCGCGGCTTCGCCTGCGTGGCGGCGGTCCGGGCATTCTGGGACTTCTCCAGCAGGCTGCCGATCTCGGCCTTGACCGTCTCCCATTCGGCGGCCAGCGGGCGCATCACCACCGGCTCGACGATCAGCATGATCTTGTCGCGGTCGGTGTAATGGGCGCCCAATTGGCTGCGCTTGTCCGGGTCGAGCCCGCGCTCGAAGAGTGTGCCGAAGATCGACGGGTCGATTTCCGACCAATCCAGCTTCGACGCCGCGAGCACGGCCTTGACGTCGTCCTTGTCGAGCGGCAGGGCCTCGTCGTCGTCGAAGAGGCCGCCATTGAACCATTCGACCTCTTCGAAGCCCACGAGGCCGCCCGTCCGCATCGCCGAGAAGAGCGTGCCGGCCATGGTCTCGAAACGCTCCGGCTTGTGTTCGCAGCGCATTACCATGCGTTGGAACATCTTGCCGGGCAGCAGCTCGACGTCTTCGGCAAACATGCTGAACACGAGCCGATTGATGAAATGGGCGACACGCTGCGGGTCGTGGCCGCGCTCGCGCAAGCGGCGGGCGAGGGCGGCGAATTGTTCGGCCGCCAGTTCGGTCAGGGCCTGGCGGGTCAGGCCCGGGCGCAGCTTCTCCGGATCGGACAGGACCGCCTTGAAGATGCCCCGCACCTTGGCGTTGAGCAGATCTTCGAGCGTATAATCGTAGATCTTGGTGACCGTGTTGGTCCAGGCCGTGTGGATGCGGAACCGCTGCATGTCCGAGACGACCAGGAGCGGCGGGTTGCCGAGTGCTCCGGCATATTGCTGCAGTTGCGCGAAGGCGGCGTCGAGGTCCTTGCCCTTGCCCTTGTATTCCCAGGCGAAATGCCCGGCCTTCCAGACATCGGCCCAGCCGCCGGCGCCGGTGCTCTTATTGGCGCCCTTCTCGAAGGCGAAGACCTCGCCGGTCGGGTCGTCGCCCGGCGTCGGCTCCTCCAGCATGCGGCAAAGATCGGTGAATTGCTCTTGCGCGGCGGCGCGCTCGGGCCGGGTGCTCGCCCGCCATTTGACAACGAACTGCTCTGGCGTCATTCGTCGGGGCTGCTCTCGTTGGGTCGGCCGGCTCGCGCCATTATGGGCCTGAGATGCGGCGGAATGCCCCTGAAATCTACAGCAGATCCTGCAGCATCGCGACCAGCGGCTTGTCGGCCGGAGGCATCGGGTAGTCGCCGAGCCGGGCGGGGGCGACCCAGGCGAGGGCCTGGCCTTCGCGGGCGACCACCGTGCCGGTCCAGCGCCGGCAGACGAAGAGCGGCATCAACAAGTGGAAATCCGCGTAAGCATGGCTGGCGAAGGCGATCGGGGCGAGGCATGCAGCCTTCACGTCGACTCCCAGCTCTTCGGCCAATTCGCGGATGAGGGCGGCTTCCGGCGTCTCGCCCGGCTCGAGCTTGCCGCCGGGGAACTCCCACAAGCCCGCCATCGCCTTGCCCGGCGGGCGGCGAGCGAGGAGCACGCGGCCGTCGGTGTCGACGAGCGCCACGGCGGCGACCAGAACCAGGCGCAGGCTCATCGGCGTCTCCCGTCGTCAGCTCCGATAGCTGCCGTTGATGTCGATGTAGCGGTGGGTCAGGTCGCAGGTCCAGATCGTGGCCTTGCCGCGGCCGAGACCGATCCCGATCTCGATCAGGATCTCGCGGCCGGCCATGTGGCGGGCCACCGGCGCCTCGTCATAGCCCGGGACCGGCCCGCCCTCGGCGGCGATGCGGGTGCCGCCGACCGAGATCGACAGGAGGTCGCGGTCGACCCGCTCGCCGCTCTTGCCGACAGCCATGACGATGCGGCCCCAATTGGCGTCGCCGGCGGCGATCGCGGTCTTGACCAGGGGCGAATTGCCGATCGCGAGCCCGATCCGCCGGGCGCTCTTGCCCGAGACGGCACCGGCGACCCGAATCTCGACCAGCTTTTCCGCACCCTCGCCGTCGCGTACGATCTGGATCGCGAGATCGCGGAGCAGATCGTCGAGCTGATGCTCGAACTCCCGGAGCCGCGGATCCCCTGCCGCGACCACGGGACCGTGCGCCGCCTTGGCGGTGGCGATGAGCAGCACGGTATCGCTGGTCGAGGTGTCGCCGTCGACGGTGGTGCAGTTGAACGACCGCTCGGTCCCGGCGGCGAGCAGCGCCTGGAGCACCCGGGCCGGCAAGGCGGCGTCGGTGAAGACATAGCCCAGCATCGTCGCCATGTCCGGCGCGATCATGCCGGAGCCCTTGACGAAACCGTTGATGGTGACCGGCACGCCGTCGATATGAGCGGTGCGGGTCGCACCCTTGGGGAAGGTGTCGGTGGTCAGGATCGCGCGCGCCGCCGCGTCCCAGCCGTCGGCGCGGGCGGCGGCGATGGCGGCCGGCAAAGCAGCGACGAGCTTGGCACCGGGCGGCACTTCGCCGATGACTCCGGTCGAGGAAATATAGACTTCGTCGGCGGCGCAGCCGACGGCTTCGGCTGCAGCGGCAGCTGTATCCTCGACGATCTTCCGTCCCGCCTTGCCGGTGAAGACATTGGCGTTGCCGGAATTGACCACCAGAACACGGGCGCTGCCGCGCGGCAGGATCTCGCGGCACCAGACGACCGGGACGCCCGGCGTCTGCGAACGGGTGAAGACGCCGGCGACCGTGCTGCCGGGATCCAGGACCGCGACCATGAGATCGGCGCGGTCCTTGTACCGAATGCCGCAGGCTACGGCAGCGAGGCGAATTCCCGCGATCGGCGGCAGCGCCGGAAATCCCGCCGGGGCGAGAGGCGACTTCGAGTCGGTCATCGGCTCACTCCTGAGGGACGGGCTGCTCGCCCGAGCCTCTTCGCGGCCAAGGCGCGACCGAGCTCGGGTCCTTATTTGGGCGGGGGCGGTGCCAGCGTGACGCCGGTCGGTGCCGGGGCGCCGGGCGGCGGTGCGGCGGAAGGCGGCGGCATCGGCGAGCCGTCGAGCTGGTACACTTCGACCTTTGCCTTGGCCCGCAACTCCTTGACCCTGGCCTCGACCGCCTCGTTGGCGACTTCGGTCTTCAGCTTGTCCTTGGCCTCCTCGAAGCTCGGCGGCTGCGAGACGCGGGTATCCTCGACCTTGATGACGTGCCAGCCGAATTGCGACTTGACCGGGGTCTTGGTGTATTCGCCCTTGGCCAGCTTGAACGCCGCCTCGGAGAATTCCGGGACCATCTGGTCTTTCGGGAACCAGCCGAGATCGCCGCCGTTGCCCCCTTTGTCGGTGCTCTTCTCATCCGCGAGCTTGGCGAAATCGCCGCCCTTGTCCAGTTCGTCGATGATCGCCTTGGCCTCTTCCTCGGTCGCGACCAGGATGTGGCGGGCATGGATCTCGGGCTTGCCGGGCTGGGACTTGACGGTCTTGTCGTAGAGTGCCTTGAGCGCCTCGTCGGTCTCCGCCTTGGCTTGGAGATGGGTGACATAGACGTTGGTGACGATCTGTTCCTTCGCCTTTTCCAGATCGGCCTTGACCTCGGCGTCATTGTCGAGCTTGGCAGCCTTGGCCGCGGCGGCGAGCAGTTTCTGGCTGATCAGCTTGTCGGCGATGCGCTGGTAGAACTGGTCGAGCGGGATATTGGCGGCGCGGGGTCCGAGGTTTTTCTGGATCGCGACGATCTCGGAACGGTGGACCTCGGCGCCGTCGACCTTGAGGACGACGGGATCGGCGGCGGCGGCCGGCTGTTTCGGCGCCTCGGCTGCTCGTGCGGCAAAAGGCAGCGCCAGCAGCAGGGCGAAAAGGGCGGGCCGCAGACTGGAGGCGGGCGACGGCAGACGGGGCATGGGCGATCCTTGAATGGGGCGAACGAGCGGAAGAGCACCAGGGGCGGCGCTCCGGCGAAAAATACGCTCAACGGCGTCCTCCCGGGCGCCGGACCCGCGCCATAAAGCACAACGGGCCGGGCAAGTAAACTCCTCCCCGGGCGGCAGATTGACTTCCGGGGCGGTTCTCCCTATGTGTCAGGCGCTCCCGGGGCGCAGGTTCCGGCTCTCCTTATATAGAGGTATTGATGCTTGGTGCCCTTGCCCGGCGGCTCTTCGGTTCCGCGAATGACCGGTTCTTGAGAGGGTTGGGCGGCGACGTGAGGGCGATCAACCAGCTCGAACCGGAGCTGGAAGCGCTCGACGATACGGCGCTCGCCGACCGGACCCGCCAGTTTCGCGAGCGGCTGGAGCAGGGCGAGACGCTGGACGACCTTCTGCCCGACGCGTTCGCGACCGTGCGCGAGGCTGCCAAGCGCGCGCTGGGCCAGCGCCATTACGACGTCCAGATGATGGGTGCCATGGTCCTTCATCGCGGCATGATCGCGGAGATGAAGACCGGCGAAGGCAAGACCCTGGTCTCGACCCTCGCCGTCTATCTCAACGCGCTCTCCGGCAAAGGGGTTCATGTCGTCACCGTCAACGACTACCTGGCCAAACGCGATTCGGAGTGGATGGGGCAGATCCATCGCAGCCTCGGCCTCACGGTCGGCGTGATCACCCACGCATCCGACGATGACGACCGCCGCCGAGCCTATGCCTGCGACATCACCTACAGCACCAACAACGAATTGGGCTTCGACTATCTGCGCGACAACATGAAGTTCCGGCGCGAGGAAATGGTCCAGCGCGCCTTCAATTTCGCCGTGGTCGACGAGGTCGATTCGATCCTGATCGACGAGGCGCGCACGCCGCTCATCATCACCGGCCCGACCGAGGACAATTCCGAACTCTATACCCAGGTCGACCGGCTCATCCCCGAGCTCGCGATCGAGGATTTCGAGAAGGACGAAAAGCAGCGGGCGGTGACCTTGACCGAGACCGGGGTCGAGACCATGGAACGGCTGCTGGGCGAGGCCGGCCTCATCACCGACGGCTCGCTCTACGACATCCAGAACGTCTCGCTGGTCCATCACGTGAACCAGGCGCTGCGCGCGCACAAGCTCTACACCCGCGACGTCGACTACATCGTCAAGGACGGCAAAGTCATCATCATCGACGAATTCACCGGTCGGATGATGGAAGGCCGCCGCTTTTCCGAAGGGCTGCATCAGGCGCTCGAAGCCAAGGAGCGGGCGCCGATCCAGAACGAGAACCAGACCCTGGCCTCGATCACCTTCCAGAATTTCTTCCGCCTCTATCCCAAGCTCGCGGGCATGACCGGCACGGCGATGACCGAGGCCGGCGAATTCGCCGATATCTACAAGCTCGAAGTCATCGAAGTGCCGACCAATGTCGCAGTCTGCCGGATCGACGCCGATGACGAGGTCTATCGGACCCAGAAGGAGAAATTCACCGCGATCCGCACCCAAGTCGAGGAATGCCGGGCGCGCCAGCAGCCGGTGCTGGTCGGCACCGTCTCGATCGAGAAGTCCGAAATGCTCTCGGCCTTCCTGAAAGCCGGCAAGATCCCGCATTCGGTGCTGAATGCCCGCTATCACGAACAAGAGGCCTATATCGTGGCCCAGGCCGGGCGGCCGGGCCAGGTCACCATCGCCACCAACATGGCCGGCCGCGGCACCGACATCCAGCTCGGCGGCAATCTGGACATGCGCATCCGCCAGGAATTGGCGGAAGTGACCGATCCCGACGAGCGGGCGGAGCGGATCCAGGGGATCAAGGCCGAGATCGGCCGCGATCGCGACATCGTGGTCGCGGCCGGCGGGCTGTTCGTGCTGGGCAGCGAACGGCACGAAAGCCGCCGGATCGACAATCAGCTGCGCGGCCGCTCCGGCCGCCAGGGCGATCCCGGCGCCTCGAAATTCTTCGTCTCGCTCGAGGACGATCTCATGCGCATCTTCGGGTCCGAGCGCATGGACGGGTGGCTGCAGCGTTTCGGCATCAAGGAGAACGAAGCGATCGTCCATCCCTGGATGAACAAGGCCCTGGAGAAGGCCCAGCACAAGGTCGAGGCGCGCAATTTCGAGATTCGCAAGCAACTCCTGAAATTCGACGACGTCATGAACGACCAGCGCAAGGTCGTCTATGAGCAGCGCAAGGAGATCATGGGCGCCACCGACGTGCTGGCGATGATCGAGGATATGCGCCAGTCGGTGATCGAAACGATGGTCGCCCGCGCGATCCCGGCCAATGCCTATTCCGAGCAATGGAACACCGTCGGCCTCCACGAGGAATGCCTGCGCCTCTTCGGGCTGGAGCTGCCGATCGTCGATTGGGCCAAGGAAGAGGGCATCGCCGAAGAGGCGATCCGAACGCGCATCAGCGAGGCGGTCGAGGCCCGGTTCGCGGCCAAGGAGCAGGCGTTCGGTGCCGAGACCATGCGCAGCGTCGAGCGCGGGGTGCTGATCACGATTCTGGACCAGACCTGGAAGGAACATCTGCTCGCTCTCGACCATCTGCGCCAGGGGATCAATCTGCGCGCCTACGCCCAGCGCGACCCCTTGAACGAGTATAAGCGCGAGGCGTTCGAGCTGTTCCAGCAGATGCTGGACGGGCTGCGCGAGCAAGTCACCAGCATGCTGGCCCGAGTCGAGCTGGGCGAGCGCGCGCCGGAACTGCCGGCGCCGCGGCCGCTGCGCGTGACCGCCCTCCACCCCGTCTTCGAGGAAGCGGAAGAGGGCGAAGTCGAGGCGCGCGCGACCGGGACCGACGGTCCGGTCCGCACGGCCAGTGCCGGCCCGCGGGTCGCCCGCAATGCGCCGTGCCCTTGCGGTTCGGGCAAGAAGTTCAAGCACTGCCACGGCCGGGTTTGAGCCGGTCCGAACCAATGACGCCGGGCCGCCAGAGCGCGCGGCCGAACCAGGGAGAGAGCCGATGCCGACGACCGTCTCGCAGGAAATCCGTCTGTCCTCCCGACCTCGAGGTTTGCCGAGTGCGCATAATTTCGAGCTGGCTACGGTCCAGGTGCCTGCGCCCGGCCCCGGCGAGGTGCTCGTCCGCAATATCTGGATGTCGGTCGACCCCTATATGCGCGGCCGGATGACCGACCGTGCGAGTTACGTGCCGCCGTTCGAGATCGGGGCGGCGATGGAAGGCGGCGCCATCGGCCAAGTCGTGGCCTCGAACGCTGGCCGCCTCGCGGTCGGCGATTATGTCAGCAGCATGCTGGGCTGGCGCGAATATGCGCTCGGCCGAGCCGGATATTTCCAGAATGTGGACCCGTCGCTGGCGCCGATCCAGGCGTTTCTCGGCACCCTCGGCATGCCCGGCCTCACCGCCTGGGCCGGGCTGTTCAAAGTCGCCGGCTTCAAGGACGGCGAGAGCGTGTTCGTCTCGGCCGCAGCCGGTGCCGTCGGTTCGGTGGTCTGCCAGTTGGCGAAGGCTCACGGCGCCCGCGTGGTCGGCAGCGCCGGCTCGGACGACAAGTGCCACTGGCTCGAAACCGAGGCCGGGATCGACCAGGCGATCAACTACAAGACGTGCGGCAATCTCGACGCCGCGGTCAAGGCCGCGTTCCCCAAGGGCATCGACGTCTATTTCGAGAATGTCGGCGGCGCCCATCTGGAGGCGGCGCTCAATCACATGAACCCGTTCGGCCGCGCCGCCTTCTGCGGGATGATCGAACAATATAACGACGAAGCAGCCCGGCCGGGGCCGCCCAATCTGATCCTGGTGGTCGGCAAGAGCCTGCGCCTGCAAGGCTTCATCGTCTCGAACTATCTCGATCAGCTCCCCCATTTCCTGGGCGAAGCCGCCGGCCTCATCAAGGCCGGCAAGCTCAAATGGCAGGAGACGGTCGAGCACGGGATCGAGAACGCGCCCAAGGCCTTCCTCAATCTGTTCAGCGGCGGCAATGCCGGCAAGATGCTGGTGAAGATCGGCCCGGATAAGGCGGTTTGAGTCATCCGCCCCGACGCTTGCGCGGACGCCGCCGCGCCTTGACGGCACCCGCGACCGCAATCGCCGTCCTCGCCCAGTCGCAGATCTCATCGGGCTCGTCGAGCAGGCTCTCCGGCACGGTGAAGAAGCCGTGGATAGTGCGGGTGCCGGTCTTGGTCGCGTAACTGAAGGGCCGGCTGCCGGCACCCTCGTAGCGGGGCCGGCTTTCGGCATCGACGCGGAAATAGAGCGTCTCGTCCATGATCATGGCGAACAGGATCGGCCCCTGGAGGATGCCGATGCCGCCGAAGAAGCGCTTGGCGGCGACGGGTCCCAGCGGTGCCAGCAGTTCGAGGAGGTGATCCGCGAATTGGCTGCCGCCGCCGGAACTCATGACCCTGCCCTCACGCGAAATCGTCGTTGCCGCCGCCGAAATCGCCATTGTCGGAGAAATCCTGGCCGGACCCGTCATCGGCCGCATCTTGGAAACCGCCCTGATCGGGGCCGGGGTCGCTCGGCCCATCGAACCGGTCGTCCGCGCCTTGGTTCTGCGGCTGGTCGTCATAGTAGTTATTGACGATCGTGGTTTCGGTCAGACTCGGCCCCGGACTCCAGCCGGCACCGCCCCAGGGCGAGCCGCCGAGAAATCCGCCGCCGTAATAATGCGGGCCGAACAGCGACTGGATCCCCTCGAACAGCAGCGCCCCGCCGGCGATGCCGACGGCCGTGGTCGCCGCCTGCTGCAGGAAGCCCGAACTCTGGGCCGGCTGAAAGACCGGTGCGGCGGGTGCTGCCGAGAGCCCCGCCGGCAGCGCCGCCCGCGGCCCGGTTCTCACCGGCGGCACCGAAGCGGAGCCCGGCGCACGGTATTGCGGCCGGGCCGGCGGCGTCGCCGTACCGCCGAACAGCCCGCCCAGAAAGCTGCCGGAACTCTGCACCGGCGGCTGGCGCCGCGCTTCTTCCAACTGGCGCTGCAAGTCGCCGATCTGCGCCCGGGCCTTGTTCAGGGCGAAATCCTGCATGATCACGGTCTGGGCCAGGAGATAGGCAGTATCGGGCCGCTGCTGCACCAGCCGGCTCAGCAATTCCGCGGCTTCCTGGTCCTGCTGCTGCGCCGGCGCCGCCTCGATCCGGTCGGCCAGTGCCGTCAGCAATTGGCGTTCTTCGGGTGTCATGGCCCCTCCGGGGGTGAAATCGTTGCTGCAGCGATATGTGGGGCGGGAAGGGGTCGGCCTCAATATGATGAAAGATTTGTCAGAATACGTTCGGCAGGACGACGGTTGCGAGCGAAACGGCGGCGAGCACAGTATATTTTCGCAAGTGGTCCGGTCGCAAACCAGCCTTCAGCTCATGAGGCGCTCGGGCCGTGACGGTCACCTGACTGCCGCTTGTCTCGGCAGCACCGGATTCATGGGTATCCGGGTTGGTTCGACGACGACAAATTTGGCGATGAACTCGGCGGGAGTGCGGGCAAAGTCGATACATCCCGCCCGGCGGAGTTCCGCCTCCGAACCATAGCCCCACAGCACGCCGATCGGGCGGACCTGATTCTCCAACGCCCCTTCAACGTCATAGTGCCGATCGCCGATCATAACGACTTGCCACTTTCCGAGCCCGGAGACCTGCAGCGCCCGGCCGATCAACCCGGCCTTCGTATCTCTCTCGTCGAGCCCGGCGCCGATGATCCCGCTCACTAAGCCATTCAAGCCCAAGACGTCCACGACTTGCTCTGCATAGGGTTGAGGTTTCGACGTGACGATCCAGCTCTTCCGGCCGCGATGGGCAATTTCATGAAGTATGGCTAGAGCCCCGTCATAGAGATGATTTTGATGGATACCACGTTGCTCGAAAGCGACCCGGAACGCCGCCATGCCCCGATCGATTTCAGCTTGGGTGACATTGGGCTTCAAGGTTCGAAACATCTCGGGAAGCGGCGTCCCCAGGAAACGAGCAAGCGCGTCGTTCTCAATGCCCGACAGATCGAGCGCCGCGATCGCTGCACGAAACGACAAAAATAAGCACTGGCGCGAGTCCACCAGCGTGCCATCGAGATCGAAGAAGTATGCCGTCATAGTCCCCCGAGCATAAGCGATTTGTCCGGCCGTAGCATCCCCCTAATCCCGCTGCGCCCGGATCGGTGACCCAAATGGTCCGTCGAAATCATCCGAGGCCAATGGTTACGCCAGTTTCGCGGCGATGGCCGTGGCGATCAAGCTGGAGATCTTGCTGATGTGTCGTTCAAAATTCTTCCTTGCGGCTGGAATGAGCGATACATAGGAGAGCAGAGCGGCGCTGGTGAAAACGAATGCCCATATCAGTATCGACAAGCAGTCGGAGATATTCCGAGCGGAGCAATCAGGGTTGCGCAGCATGGAGCTGTCGGGTATATTCACAACCGATAACAGGAAAAGAGCTATGAACAATGCGATAGAAGATATGAACAGATTTACTTGAAACTCTAAATGATACCAATATTGCTCGCGGACGTAAATTAGCTCATCCAAATCTATGACTTTGAGAATCATGATTTCGACATCGGTATATGCTTCGAAGCTAACTCTGAGGCGATCGTTCGTCAGATTCAGAGCGTTCCAGCATTTGCTACGGAACAGGGCGATCAAGGAATCGTACAGGGCAAACAGCTCACCGTATTTTTTCCTGACCGGCTTGCGCACCAGCCAGTCGTTCAGGCCCATGAACACGGCAATGTTCGACAACAAGCCCAGGAGGATCGCCGCCGGAATGGCCAGCACCAGAGCGGCCTGCTCGTGGGCGGACGCGAACTGCCAAATATCGGGCGGACCGGAGAGCGCACGGGAAATCTCGGCCTCGACGAGGCCGAACGCGACGAGCCAGACAAAGCCTGGGATGAATGTCTTGATCAAGCTCCCGAAGGTGAAGGCGCTGAAGATGTTCAATTCAGCCTCAAGTAACCAGAAAACACCATATTTGGTAGCCCGACTGCAAGAATCTATCTATATGAAGCTACGGGAATTTCCGATCGGGCGCAAGGGCAATTTGCCTCGCGGCCTGGATACCGATAGCGGGCCGGATCCCGTCCAGCATCGCGGTGACGTCATCGACAGCGCCTGTCCTCAACCCCCGACGATCTCCTCCGCCCGATATCCCTGCGCATAGAGCAGCGCCGTCAGATCGCCATGCTCGATCCGCCATTTGGCCCGCGCCGCCACCATCGGCTTGGCGTGAAACGCGATGCCGAGACCGGCAGCCAGGATCATGTCGAGATCGTTGGCGCCGTCGCCGACGGCGAGGGTCGCGGCCAGCGGCAATGCCGCGGCAGCGGCCCGCCCGATCAGCGTGTCGAATTTGGCCCGGCGGCCGAGGATCGGTTTGGTCACCCGGCCGGTCAGCCTTCCGTCGGCGATTTCCAGCTCGTTGCCGAATTCGGCGTCGACGCCGAGCATCGTCGCGACCCGGCGGGTGAAAAATCGGAAGCCGCCGGAGACGATCACGCTCCCCGCCCCCTGGGCGCGCATGGTGGCGACCAGGGCCCGGGCCCCCGGCATCAGCCGGATCCGTCCCGCAGACTCTTCGAGCACGTTCACCGGCAGGCCGGCGAGCAATGCCACCCGCGCTTCGACGGCGGCCTCGAAATCGAGCTCGCCGTTCATCGCGCGGGCGGTGATCAGGGCGATCTCGGCGCGGGCACCCGCCCAATCCGCCAGTTCGTCCAGCATCTCGTTGCGAATCAGGGTCGATTCCATGTCGGCGACGAGCAGGCGCTTGCGGCGCCAAGCCTTGGGCTGGGCCACGACATCGACCGGCAGGTCGTCCAGCAGGCGGCGTGCCGCGGCATCGGCCTGATCGTCGTTCAGATCGGCATAATCGAGATCGCAAACCAACCCGGAGAGCAGCCAGTCCGGCTGACCGATCTCGGCGCCGAGCCCGTGCAACACTCGGCGCAACTCGGCGATACGGCCGGAGGCGAGCGGTGCTGCACCCGCGGCGGCGATCAGGGTCAGGACGCGGTCGAGCATGGCGAAGGCGGTTATCGGCTCTCGGCGGCGGGGTTGCAAGCCCCGGCGCGCGTGGTATCCCCTTGCCGTCATGAACGTACGAATCATCGTCATCGCCGGACCGACGGCCAGCGGCAAATCGGCACTGGCGCTGGGCCTGGCCGAAGCGCTGGGCGGCACCATCATCAATGCCGACAGCATGCAGATCTATCGCGACCTCGCACTGGTCACGGCCCGGCCGGGCCCGGCCGAACTCGCGCGCGCGCCGCATCGCCTCTATGGCGTGCTCGACGGCGCCGAACTCTGCTCGGCCGCGCGCTGGGCCGCGCTCGCACGCGCCGCGATCACCGATTCGGCCGCCGCCGGAAGTCTGCCGATCCTGTGCGGCGGGACCGGTCTCTATCTGCGCACCCTGCTCCACGGCATCGCCGCAGTGCCGGAGATCCCCGACGACTTCCGCCGGAGGGCGCGGCAGCGCCACGCCGAGCTCGGCGCGGCGGCGTTCCGCGCCGAACTCTCCCGGCTCGATCCGGTGGGCGCTGCGAGACTCGAGCCCGGTGACACTCAACGGCTGATCCGCGCCTACGAAGTCGTGTCTGCGACCGGCGCGCCGCTCGGCGAATGGCAGCGCCGGCAGCCGATCGAGCCCGGCGGTCTCGCACCCGTGATCTTCACCCTGCTACCACCGCGCGAGGCTCTCTATGCGTCGATCGACGCCCGGTTCGCCGGCATGGTCGAGGCCGGCGCGCTCGACGAAGTCCGGGCGCTGATCGCTCGCCGTCTCGACCAGAATCTGCCGGTGATGAAGGCAGTGGGCGTGCCCGAACTTTCCGCCTACCTCGCCGGCAATCTGGCTCTGGACGCGGCAATCGGCGCGGCCCAACGAGCGTCGCGGCGTTATGCGAAACGACAATTCACCTGGTTCCGCCACCAGATGCCGGAGGCGTCGGTGATAACTGAGAAATATTCTGTCGATTTACCTAGTCGAGTTTGTCAGATAATTTGCAAAGGCGCTTGACCGGGTTGCTGGCGCCCGTTTAGGGTCGCGGCATTGGAACATGGAGGGCCAGGAGCGGAACATGTCCGGCGAGACTACCCCATCGACGCTGAACGGCGCGGAAATAGTGCTGAAGGCGCTGGTCGACCAAGGGGTCGAGGTCATCTTCGGCTATCCGGGCGGCGCCGTGCTGCCGCTCTACGATGCGCTCTACAAGCAGAACCGGCTGCGCCACATTCTGGTGCGCCACGAACAGGCGGCGGTCCATGCTGCCGAGGGCTATGCGCGCTCGACCGGCAAGGTCGGGGTCGTGCTCGTGACCAGCGGGCCGGGTGCCACGAATGCCGTCACCGGACTCACCGATGCCTTGATGGACTCGGTGCCGGTCATCTGCCTGACCGGTCAGGTGCCCACGCATCTGATCGGCAACGATGCCTTCCAGGAAGCCGACACCACCGGCATCACCCGGCCTTGCACCAAGCATAATTACCTGGTCAAGGACGTGACCAAGCTCGCCCGCATCGTCCACGAGGCGTTCTGGGTCGCGCGGAGCGGCCGGCCCGGTCCAGTGGTGATCGATCTGCCCAAAGACGTGCTGGTGGCCCAAGGCCCCTATACCCCGCCGGAAACCGTCGTGCATCGGACATATCGGCCGCGTACGGACCCCGATCCCGCGGCGATCGAGCAGGCGGTCGAGGCCCTGGCCCGGGCCAAGCGGCCGATCATCTATGCCGGCGGCGGGGTAATCAATTCCGGACCGACGGCGAGCCGGCTCCTGGCCGAACTGGTCGAGGCGACCGGCTATCCGTGCACCTTGACGCTGATGGGGTTGGGGGCTCTGCCCGCCGCCGATCCGCGCTTTCTGGGCATGGTCGGGATGCACGGCACCTACGAGGCCAACAACGCCATGCATGATTGCGACGTCATGCTGTGCGTGGGTGCCCGGTTCGACGATCGCGTGACCGGCCGTCTCAACGCCTTCTCACCCAACTCGACCAAGATCCATATCGATATCGACCCGTCATCGATCAACAAGAACGTCCGGGTCGATGTCCCGGTGGTCGGCGATTGCGCCAAGGTGCTGGCGGCGATCCTGACCCGCTGGAAAGCCCGCAAATGCCAGCCCGACCAGAAGGCGCTCGGCCGCTGGTGGTCGCAGATCGCGCAGTGGCAGGCGCGCGACTGTCTCGCCTATGAACGCACCGACCGGATCATCAAGCCGCAATATGCCATCGAACGGCTCTATGCCGCAACGCGCGGGCGCCGGACCTTCATTACGACCGAGGTCGGCCAGCATCAGATGTGGGCCGCCCAGCATTTCAAATTCGAAGAGCCCAATCACTGGATGACCTCGGGCGGGCTCGGCACCATGGGCTACGGCCTGCCGGCGGCGATGGGCGTGCAGATCGCCTATCCCGAGGCGCTGGTCGTCGATATCGCCGGCGAGGCCTCGATTCTCATGAATATTCAGGAGATGTCGACCCTCTGCCAATACCGGCTGCCGGTGAAGATCTTCATTCTCAACAACCAGTATATGGGCATGGTTCGGCAATGGCAGGAGCTGAACCATGGCGGCCGCTATTCCGAGAGCTACTCGGAATCGCTGCCCGATTTCGTCAAGCTCGCCGAGGCCTTCGGGGCCTCCGGCCTGCGCGCGAGCAAAGTCGGCGAACTCGATGGGGTGATCCGGCGGATGATCGAAATCCCCGGACCGGTGATCGTCGATGTCGCTGTCGACCAGACCGAAAATTGCTTCCCGATGATCCCGTCGGGTGCAGCGCACAACCAGATGCTGCTCGGCCCCGAGGACAAGCCGGGCGCCGGCCGCGGTGCCGAAGACGGGATGGTGCTGGTCTGAAGGCCGGCATCGCTTCTTCCCAGACGAAAGACGAGAAGATGCCGACTGCCAAGTCACCGATCGAGCGTCACACCATCGCAGTCGTGGTCGACAACGAACCCGGCGTACTGGCGCGCGTCATCGGCTTGTTCGCCGGCCGCGGCTACAATATCGAGAGCCTGACCGTGGCCGAAGTGGATCACGCGGCCGAGATTTCGCGCATCAGCCTGGTGACGTCCGGCACGCCCATGGTGATCGAACAGATCAAGGCCCAGCTCGACCGGCTGGTGCCGGTGCACTCGGTCCATGACCTGACCGAGAACGGCCCGCATATCGAGCGCGAGCTGGCGCTGATCAAAGTTGCGGCCTCCGGCGACAAGCGGATCGAGTCGCTGCGCCTCGCCGACATCTTCCGGGCCCGAGTCGTCGATACGACGATCGATTCCTTTGTCTTCGAGCTCACCGGCTCGCCCGAGAAGCTCGATGCCTTCGTCAAACTGATGGTGCCGCTGGGGCTGGTCGAACTGGCCCGCACCGGCGTCGCCGCCATCGCCCGCGGCGCCGAGCCGCTCTAGGCCCGGCCGACCGGACCGTCCAAGAGGAAATGTCAGAATGCGCGTCTATTACGACCATGATGCCGACGTCAATCTGGTCAAGGCCAGGAAGATCGCGGTGATCGGCTACGGCAGCCAGGGCCATGCTCACGCCAACAACCTCAAGGATAGCGGCGTCAAACATGTCGTCATCGGCCTGCGCCCCGGCTCGGCCACGGCGAAGAAGGCGCTGGCGGCCGGATTCGCGGTCGAGAGCGCCGCGGAGGCGGCCCGGGGCGCCGATATCATAATGGTGCTGACACCCGACGAGCTGCAGGCCGATCTCTGGGAGCGCGACCTGAAACCGAATTTGCGCGAGGGTGCTGCGATCGCCTTCGCGCACGGCCTCAACATCCATTTCAAGCTGATCGAGCCCAGACCGGATCTCGACGTGTTCATGATCGCGCCCAAGGGCCCGGGCCATACCGTGCGCTCGGAATATCTGCGCGGCGGCGGCGTCCCGTGCCTGGTCGCAGTCGAGCAGAACGCCTCGGGCAACGCGCTCGAAATCGCGCTCTCCTACGCCGCGGCGATCGGCGGCGGCCGGGCCGGCGTGATCGAGACCAGTTTCAAAGAGGAATGCGAGACCGATCTGTTCGGCGAACAGGCGGTGCTGTGCGGCGGCCTCACCGCCCTCATCACCGCCGGTTTCGAAACTCTGGTCGAAGCGGGATACGCCCCGGAAATGGCCTATTTCGAGTGCCTGCACGAGGTCAAGCTGATCGTCGATCTGATCTACGAGGGCGGCCTCGCCAATATGCGCTATTCGATCTCGAACACGGCGGAATATGGCGATTACACGCGGGGCCCGCGCGTCGTCGACGACCGTGTCAAGGCCGAGATGAAGCGGATTCTGGACGATATCCAGTCCGGCCGCTTCGCCCGCGACTGGGTGCTGGAGAACAAGGCCGGCCTGCCCAGTTTCAAGGCGATCCGCAGGCGCAATGCCGAACACCCGATCGAACAGATCGGCGAGAAGCTCCGCGCCATGATGCCCTGGATCGCGGCCAACCGGCTCGTCGATAAATCGAAGAACTGAGCGACTCCAGTCAGATCGGCCCCGCACGCCGGTACCGGTGGTTGAGCTCCGCCAGGGTTGCGGATCGTCCGGGTCGATTGCCTCATGGTCGGGAAACGCCGAGCCCGGCCGCCCGGTCTCGGCCTCGCCGCGCCCCGGGCGGCTGGTGTCCGGCAAGTGGCGGTGATGCACGAACGCCACGCTGCGCTGAACATTCGCTGCCGTCGCCCTCCAAACCCCGAGAATGGTACTGTAGCTGTGGGAGATTGCAGAAATTACCAAACTGATCGTTTGACAGACGTGGCCGTGCCGGGGCATTTCTTTCTAAAAGCGCTAATTGCTCTGGAGCGTCTTCGACTATGAGGATTCATCGACTTCTCCCGGCATCTGCGCTGATTGGTCTTCTGGCCGGTTGCACGGTGCCGCCGCCCCATGGCGGCGGTTCCGGCCAAGGGACCGTGGAGCCGCTCGCCTCGTCGACCGATCAGGGCGGGGCGGCCGGCTCGATGGAGTTGACCGGATCCGGGGCGTCGAAGACCAGCGTCGGTGCACGTGCGGCCGAACTCGGCCAGGAGGTCGACGAGCTGGACCAGAGCGCCAATCTGTGCAGCGTGACCGAGGCCGACATCAAGACTCAGCGCGCGCAGCTGTCGACGAACTATTTCACCACCGTGGCACAGATCGATGCCCGGCTCGAGGCCGGCACCACTGCGGGCAACCCCGAGCTGGCCGCAGCCTGGCAGGCGGCGCGCGGGTCGCTCGGCAGCCTCGACCGCGAGGCGGAGCGCCTGCGCGATCTCGTCACCAGCTGCACCGACGATACCGCCCAGGCGAGCTATCTCACGCAATCGATCCACGCCGCGATGAGCCTGCGCGGGGCCGTCGACGCCGACCGCGCCGAACTGATCAGGCAGTCCGGCCGGGTCGGCGCCATCAGTTCGAATCTGGAACTGACGCTCGGCCTGCTGCTCGATGATCTCAACCGGCAGAATGAGATGCTGCTGGTCGAGCACCGCAACCTGACCACGCTCGCCCATGCCATCGATGTCGGCCAATTGCTGGGCGGCAATCTCGGGCTCAAGGCTTCGCCGCTCCCGGGTTGGAGCGCTCCGAGTTCGGCGCCCGTGCCGCTGCGTCGCCGGCCGGCGACGCTCTCCAGCGCGCCGCAGAACCGGTCGCTGGCAGCCGGATCCGAGACCGGCGAAGCCGCTGCCGCCGAGTTCGGTTTGGTGCGTTCGGCCGGCCCGACCGAGACCGCGGCACCCTCTCCCGGAATTCACAAGCATCGCCACCATCCGATCCTGGCCGATGGCGGGCTGTCGGTCCGGGCTCGTTTCCATCATCACCGGCTGCTCCTGGTTGTTCCGCTGGGCGAATCCGACGGGTACGAGCACGCGCTCTACAACGTCGTCAACGCCGTCCTCACCAAGCGCCCCGATGCCCGCTTCGTGATCGAGGCCTCTGTTCGGCACAACCCGAATCGCAGCTTGGCCGTCCTCGATGCGAGCGCGGCACAGCACCAGAGCGACGCCGTCGCCCGCTCGCTCGCAGCGTTCGGACTGCCGCAGACACGGGTGACCACGTTGAGCCCGGTCGCAGGCGGCGGCGGCGCTATCCGCGTTTGGAGCCAATGAGAGGGGACCTCGCAGTCCCACTCCGGCACCAGCGATGAGCCGCGCACTCGATCGCCCGTCTCGTTGGCTTCCCGACCGCGCGATCTCGCCACTGCCCTAGAAACCAATTGCGCCGTCCGGTACGACCGGCTAGGACTAGGCGCCCGGCCCGGGTCGGTCGGATCGGTGGATTTCCTTGGTTTCGAGCGGGCTTCCTGCTCCGGCACGGCGGGTTTGCAGGATCTGGATGAAGGACATGGCAGGGGCTTCGTCGTGCGGCGACCAGTTCGGTCGTCGGGGGGCAGGCGAGCTTCGCGCATGTTCGGTCAAGGGAGGGGTTCGACCGATTTCTGCGCCCTGCCTCGGGCCGCCGGTTTCTCCCGGTCGACGACCGGTTCATGTAACATCGAAGAGCCTTCGTAGGATCTGGTCCGATGCGTGCCAGTGACATCACCGCCACCGTACCCGAAAGGCACAGGGCACCCGCGCGGGTTTCGGACGAGGTCGGCGGCTTCGCGAACAACGAGACTGGCGGCGGACCCAACCGCCGAAAGGGTGACCGCCCGGGCGCCTTCCATATTGCGGGAATCGAGTAGAAACTCATGTTCGGATCACTTTTGGGTTGGTTGTCCGCCGATATGGCGATCGATCTCGGTACAGCGAATACGCTCGTCTATGTCAAAGGCCGGGGCATCGTGCTGAATGAACCCTCGGTCGTCGCCATCGCCAACGTCAAAGGCAAGCGTCAGGTCCTGGCCGTCGGCGACGAAGCCAAACTGATGCTCGGCCGCACCCCGGGCAATATTCAGGCGATCCGGCCGCTTCGGGACGGTGTCATCGCCGATTTCGAAGTCGCCGAGGAGATGATCAAGCATTTCATCCGGAAGGTGCATAACCGGCGGAGCTTCGCGTCACCGGAAATCATCATCTGCGTGCCCTCGGGCTCGACCGCGGTCGAGCGCCGGGCCATTCAGGAATCGGCCGAGAGCGCCGGTGCCCGCCGGGTGTTTCTGATCGAGGAGCCGATGGCGGCGGCGATCGGCGCGGGCTTGCCGGTGACCGAGCCGACCGGTTCGATGGTCGTCGATATCGGCGGCGGCACGACCGAAGTGGCGGTGCTGTCGCTGGGCGGCATCGTCTATTCCCGTTCGGTCCGGGTCGGCGGCGACAAGATGGACGAGGCGATCATCGCCTATATTCGGCGCAACCATAACCTCCTGGTCGGCGAAGGCAGCGCCGAGCGGATCAAGAAGGAGATCGGCTCGGCCTGCATGCCCGAAGACGGCGAAGGCCGGGTCATGGAGATCAAGGGTCGCGACCTGATGAACGGCGTACCCAAGGAGCTGGTCATATCCGAGCGCCAGATCGCCGAGAGCCTGGCCGAGCCGGTGGGCGCCATCGTCGAGGCGGTCAAGGTCGCCCTCGAACACACGGCGCCCGAGCTCGCTGCCGACATCGTCGACAAGGGTATCGTGCTGACCGGCGGCGGCGCCCTCCTGGGCAATCTCGACTTCATTCTGCGCCACGCGACCGGCTTGCCGGTCTCGATCGCCGACGATCCGCTGAGCTGCGTGGCCCTCGGGACCGGCCGGGCGCTCGAGGAAATGAAGACGCTCAAAAACGTCTTGATCAGCATGTATTGAGGCCAGCCGGAATATTTTCGTCGCCGCGCCGCAACGAAGCTTCCCGGCATCCGTTGAACTATGGCACAGTCGAAACTTGTGCAGTGGAGTTCCAAGGCGGTGGGATCTTATTCTGCGAGGTTCGAGGAGAGACATCGCTGCGCATCTCCGCCGTTGCCCGAGAAGACCGGTCCGGGCTCTGGTCGCAGGTCGCTGGAGAGGGTGTGCCGGTGAAATCGCGTTCCGCCCCCGTCTCGTATTTCATGGCGCCGCTGCGCTCGGCAGCGCAGCGTTTCGCCTTTTCCGTCTTCATCGTCATCTCGGTGGCCGTCATCGTGCTCGGCCGGGCCGATGCGGCACTGGTCGAGAAGATGCGCATGGCGACCGCGGATTTTGTCTCGCCGGTGCTCTCGGTTCTGGTGCAGCCGGTGGCGGCGGTGACCAACGTCGTCGACCGCGTGCGCCAGGCGGTCCTGATCTATGAGGAGAACGACCGGCTGCGCTCGGAGAATGCGACCTTGCTGCAATGGCAGCAGGCGGCGCGGCAGTTGGAGAGCGAGAACACCGAACTGCGCAGCCTGACCAATTACTACCCCGAGGCCACGACCTGGTTCATCACCGGCGAGGTGATCGGCACGGCGGGCGGCGCCTATTCGCGCAATCTGCTGATCAATCGCGGCAGCGCCGACGGCGTCGCCAAGGGGCAGGCCGTTGCGTCCGGCACCGGCCTGGTCGGGCGCATCGTCGAAGTCGGCGCCAGAGCATCGCGCGTCCTGTTGCTGACCGATCTCAACAGCAAGATCCCGGTTTCCCTGGAACCCGGACACGAGCGCGCGATCCTCGCCGGCGACAATACCGACCGGCCGCAGCTGATCTATCTGCCGGCCCATGCCAAGCCGCGGTTGGGCGACAAGCTCGTAACCTCCGGCGATGGCGGCGTCCTTCCCCCGGGCTTGGTGGTCGGCGAAGTCGCCTCGATCGAGGGCAATGCCGTGCGGATCGATCCCTCGACCGATCTCTCGCGCGTAGAATATCTGCGCGTAATCGATTTCGGCTTGGGCGGCGTGCTGCCGCAGAACGCCGTGCCCTTGCCCAAGCAGTCGAAAAAGGCTCAGACGGAGGCGAGCGGCGTTCCATGAAGGGAAAGCAGGCCGAGCCCGTGCACGGGCTCGGGCCCAAGCTGGCACCGGGATTGCTGACCGCGACCCTCGCCTTGCTCTCGGTGGTGCCGGTCGGCATCCCGGACTATACGTCGGTCACGCCCAATTTCGTGCTGATGTCGGTCTATCACTGGTCGATCTATCGGCCCGAACATCTGCCTTATGCGGCGGTGTTCCTGATCGGCTTGCTCTTCGATCTGCTGACCACGGCGCCGGGGAGCGTCATCGGCTCGACCCCGCTCCTGCTCCTGATCTTGCGCGCGACCGTGATCGGGCAGAGCCGGTTCTTCGTCGGCCGCGGCTTTCCGTTGATCTGGTGGGGTTTCGCCCTGGCCGTGGCGGTCTATGATCTGCTGATCTGGCTGGTCGACAGCGCGCTCTCGGGCAGTTTGCTCGAGCCGCGCAGCCTGACTTTCCAGGCAGTGCTCACCATCGCCCTTTTTCCCCTGCTGACCCTGCTGTTCGCCCGGGTCCAGCGCGCGACGGCGTCGGCCGCCTGACCGCCATGGCGCCGCGCGATCGCGAGCAGGGCCGATACAAAGTGCTGACCCGGCGCGCAGCCCTGCTCGGCGGCGGCCAGTTGGCGCTGCTGGGCGCGCTGATCGGGCGGATGTACTATCTCCAGGTGCTCGAGGCCGAGCGCTACAAGGTGCTGGCCGAGGAGAACAGGATCAATTTTCGCCTGCTGGCGCCGCGGCGCGGCCGGATTCTCGATCGTTTCGGGGTGGCGCTCGCGACCAACGACCAGAATTACCGGATCGTCCTGGTCGCCGAACAGGCCGGCGATCTCGAATCGACGCTGGGCGCCATCGGCACCTTGATCGCGCTCGACGAGACCGAGCGCCACAAAGTATTGCGCGACGTGAAGCGCAAGCACAGCTTCGTGCCGGTGGTGGTCCGCGAGAATTTGAGCTGGGACGAAGTCTCGCGCATCGAGGTCAATGTCAACGAGCTCCCGGGGGTCAATATCGAAGTCGGATCCAGCCGTTACTATCCCTTCGGCGACCGCGCCAGCCATGTCGTGGGCTATGTCGCCCCCGTCTCGATCGAAGAGCTGACCGGCGACCCGATCATGGAGTTGCCCGATTTCCGCATCGGCAAGAGCGGGATCGAAAAGGCCCAGGATGCCGAACTGCGCGGCAAGGCCGGGGCCAGCCAGATCGAGGTCAATGCGCTGGGCCGCGTCGTGCGCGAGATCAGCCGCGACGACGGGACGACCGGCAAGGAAGTCGTGCTGACTCTCGATATGTGGCTGCAGGATTACGCCCAGCGGCGGCTGACGGCGGAGGAGAGCGCCACCCTCGTCCTGATGGATGCGGTGACCGGCGATGTCCTGGCGCTGGCTTCCTCGCCGGCCTATGACGACAACGCCTTCACCCATGGCTTGCCCGCCAAGCTCTGGCACGATCTGGTCGCCGACCCGCTGGTACCCCTCAACAACAAGACGATCCAGGGGATCTATCCGCCGGGCTCGACCTTCAAGCCCTGCGTCGCGCTCGCAGCCCTGGAAAGCGGCGTCCAGACTCCGGAGGGCACGGTCACCTGCAGCGGCAAGATCACCGTGGGCACGACCGAGTTCCATTGCTGGCGCAAGGGTGGCCACGGCACGGTCGATCTCCACGCCGCCATCAAGAATTCCTGCGACGTTTATTTCTACGAAATGGCCCGGCGGCTGGGCGTCGACCGAATCGCCGCCATGGCCGGCAAGCTCGGTTTCGGCAAGCCGACCGGCATCGACATTCCGAACGAGCACAGCGGGCTGATCCCGAGCCGAGCGTGGAAATACGCCACATATGGCGTGCGCTGGCAGGACGGCGAGACCTACAGCGTCGGCATCGGCCAAGGCTACGTCACGACCACGCCGCTGCAGCTGGCGACGATGGTGGCCCGGCTGGTGACCAATCGCGAAGTGGTACCGCGGCTGATCCGCCCAGCGGGTGCCATCGCGGCGGGCACGCCCTTCGACCCGGACGTGGGGGCCTCGGATTTTCCCAAGCTCGACCTCGGCGCCAAGAACCTGGCGGCCGTGCTCGCCGGCATGAACGCCGTCACCAACGAGCCGGGCGGGACCGGCTATGGTGCGCGGATCACTGAACCAGGCATGGAGATGGGCGGTAAATCCGGCTCGGCCCAGACCCGGCACATTTCTCTGGCCGAGCGCGAACACGGCTTGCGCAAGCAGGAAGACATTCCCTGGAAGGATCGCGACCACGCGCTGTTCATCGCGTTCGCGCCGGTGGGATCGCCGCGCTACGTCGCCTCCTGCGTCGTCGAGCACGGCAAGCACGGCGGTTCCTCGGCTGGACCGATCGTGCGCGACGTGCTCCGCGAGTGCCAGAAGCGCGACCCGGCCCGCCGATTTCCGGCCGACGGCCCAGCCGTGCCCGAGATCCCGGTCGCGTCCGGGACGAGCCAGCCGGTAACAACCGGCCCCGAGCCCGAAAGCGATGAAGATTGACCGCCTTCGTCGATTCCGATCGGCAGGCACCGGGTCTCGTCGACAAGATCCGCAGCGTCAATTGGGGCCTGGTGCTGCTGCTGACCCTGATCTCGTCAGTCGGATTTGCGGTGCTCTATTCGGCGGCCAACGGCAGTCTGCAGCCCTGGGCGTTCAAGTCGATGATCCGCTACGGCGTGGCTCTGGTGCTGCTGCTGGTGGTGGCGGTCATAGACATCCGGTTCTGGTATCGGGCTGCGTATCCGATCTATCTGGTCGCCGGTCTGCTGCTGGTAGCGGTCGATTTCAAAGGTGTGCGGGGCTTGGGCGCCCAGCGCTGGCTGGAGCTCGGCCCGATTTCGCTGCAGCCTTCGGAACTCATGAAGATCGGGCTGGTGATGGTCCTGGCGCGCTACTTCAGCACCCGCACCTACGAGGAGATCGGCCGGCCGCTGCAGCTCATTTATCCGGTGCTGCTCGTGCTGGTTCCGGCGGCCCTGGTGATGAAGCAGCCGGATCTGGGCACCGCGCTCATGCTGCTCCTGTGTAGCGGCGGGATGTTCTTTCTGGCCGGCGTCAGGATCTGGAAATTCCTGCTGGTGATCGCCGCCGGCGGGGCCTTGGTGCCGGTCGCCTGGCGCTTCCTGCGCGAGTACCAGAAGAATCGGATCTATACGTTCCTCAATCCGGAGAATGATTCGCTGGGGGCCGGATATCACATCATGCAGTCCAAGATCGCGCTCGGATCAGGGGGCATGTGGGGCAAGGGGTTCCTGATGGGGACCCAGTCGCATCTGAATTTCCTGCCTGAAAAACAGACCGATTTCATCTTCACCATGTTCGCCGAAGAATTCGGAATGGCCGGAGGCCTGGTGCTGCTCGCCCTCTATACGCTGGTCTTCGCCTATGGCTTCGCCATCGGGCTGCGCTGCCGCAACCAGTTCGGCAGGCTGCTGGCGCTGGGCGTGACCGTGAACGTGTTCCTCTACGTGTTCATCAACACCGCGATGGTGATGGGGCTGATCCCGGTGGTGGGCGTGCCGCTGCCGCTGATATCCTACGGCGGCACGGCGATGCTGACCGTTATGTTCGGCTTCGGCCTCTTGATCAGCGCCTATATCCACCGCGACATCCGGATCAATCGCCACGGCGAATTCGAGCCTTGAGCCGACGCCGCGGCATGCGCCCCGCGCATGCGCGTCGAAGCTGGACAGGGCTTGGCGATTTGCCTATACACAGCGCTCCTTCGGTCCCCCCGGAGCCCAGGTAGCTCAGTTGGTAGAGCATGCGACTGAAAATCGCAGTGTCGGTGGTTCAATTCCGCCCCTGGGCACCATTTCTATGTGGTTGATATATAAAAGGTTTTTGGCGACCGTACAGCGGCTACGGCAGCGCGGAAACAGCGGTCAGAAGCCACCGAGTAGCCACGGGAACGGCGAGTTCGGGGCGAATTCGTAGGCATGACCGGCGGGTTTGGTCCAAGCCGGCGCTTGGGGCGTTGGAATTGTTGGACTTTCCCTACAAAGCGCCAGCAGGGTTGGTGGCATAGCCGACGAGAACGCGAAACGGTATCAACCTCTTGCATCTCGGCCGACGGCGGCCCTTTTATCTCGCAATCCAGTGGTCGTGGAATCTGTCAGCCGAGGTCCAGGCTGCCTTGCCGTGATTCAGCGGCGGCGGCCGACGACTTCGATGCATAGGGCGGCAGCTCGAACGCACCGGCCGCGCGGAGCGTGTCGGCGTCGAGCATGGGGCCTCCGCAGATCCGCTCCAGCAGCGCCGCCTGCCGAGGTTCGAGTGCGACGAGGCGGCCGAGTACGTGCAGCAGGTCGATCAGGTCGGTGGTGTATTCGGCGGGCCAGCTCTCCGGCTGCACCTTGTCGAGCGGTGAGGGCGGGCGCCGGTCGCCGATGATCGGACGGCTGCGATCGAGCCGGCGGTAGCTGAACCAATGCCGCAGCACGTGTTTGCCCGAGACCTCGTAATCCCAGACCGCCGGCGGCACGTTGTCGACGAAGCCGCGACCGATATGGAGCCGACGCATCGCTGCGTCGTACTCGATCGTGTCCGGCAGCGGCTCGGGCGCGCCGGGAATGGCGCCAGCAGCCGGGATGCTCGGGGCGTCGGCCGGCGGCAGGCGAGGCGGGCGCGCGGGGCGACCGGCCGCCGGATCGGCGAAGCGTTCGCCATAGCAATGCAGCCAGATCACCTCGCGGCCGAGTGCGACGGCCTCGGCTAACAGGGCCGGATCCGCCGTGATCGGCACGCGCAGGCCGGGGCGGACGAGGTCGGCGGCAAAGCGCGCGGTGAAGGCCGGATGGGCCATGACCGCAGCGAGGTAGGCCATGAGGTCTTCAGCCGGGACTGCTTGCTTGAAGCTTCCGGTCAGGTGAGCGAGAAATGCTGGCTTGATGTTCGGTAAGCTCGCCGCGCGGTCTGACCACAAAGGAAATGCTCTCCCTCCGAAAGAGCCCTTGTAGTGATGCAGATCGGGGATTGAATCGCAGAATGTAACCGCGGGTCCAGATGAAGGCGAGTGAGCTTCTAACGCGGTCAGGTAGACTTGGCGCGATGAAAAGCTTTCCCAGAGCGTCGGATTTGGTTGGTTGATTAAACGCGCGTCCGGGATGATCCATTGCCTGTCGAACGATCGGAATCCATATCGAATCGGCTCGTTCCCGGGGCCACGGTCGTCGATCACTGCAGTCGCCCCGTGCGGATAGCCCGTGAGCCCCTTCTCGACGCGTTTTCGCACGTGTTTGTCGCCGGGCTTGCCGCCGCGTAGATGTGGATGGAACAGGATCTCCTTCTTCGCCGGGTCTTTTTCGCGCAGAAGAACGGACCATCTCGCTCGCAGCGACGCGGCGTCGGGCGCGATGACCCAAGTGCGCCCCGGCATGACGCCAGATCCGTCATAGACGAATAAATCCTCAAGCGCCGGAAACTCGCCCCAGGCGCCACCGGATATCGGGAGAAAGGGCGCTCTCCACCCTGACGGACAGTCGCGCCAACCGGCGGCGTCCAACGAGGCGACTGCGAGTGCCGCAAACTTATCTTCCCGTGGCCCCTCGGGCAACGCGCGGAACCGGACGCGGGCTGGCGTGGTCCCCTCCAAGCCGCGCGTGCGCGCCGCCAGCACGATGCAGACCGGTTGCTGGACTCCCTGGAAGATTCGGGTCGGCACTTCCGGCTGATGGCCCTCCGCCGAGCAGTCGATCACCCAGATTTCGCGGCAGGAGCGGCGCAGATCGTCGCGCATCCGCTCGAAACCGGGACCGTTCAGGAACCCCGCCACAGTGATAAAGCACACGATGCCGGCGCGGTCCGTCTCTTCGAGCCCGGTCGAGGCGTTGAGGCCGGTACCGAACACTTTCCACGTCGCCCAGCGCCAGAAATAGATATAGAGGTTCTTCAGGTGCTTGGCATGTGCGCTGACGCCCCAGGCGGCGGGCGGCAGCCACCGGTCGAGCGGCGCTTCGCGGCCGTCGCTGCCCTGCTCGATCCATCCGCCGCGCCCCTTGGCCTTTTCCTTGTAAGGCGGGTTGCCGATTACCACGGTGATCGGTTCGGTCCGCTTGATGGCGTTGGCGTCGCGGCGGGAGCGTCCGATCGGCTGGAGGATCGTCGGCAACCGCTCTTCCTCGATGAAGGGGTTGCCGAGCGTGTCGGTGATGAAGAGGCGCACTTCCGGTGTCCGCATCGCCCGCATCAGCGTGTGCATCTCGGCCAGCAGGCGAAGTTGAGCAACGGCGAAGGGGCCGAATTGGAGTTCGAAGCCGATCAGGCGACGCGCAGCGGCCTCGATGGCAGCGGGGATCGCGCCGGCACCCTGGTCGGCCTCGACCGTTGCCGCAATCTGGCGCAGGACGCCGAGAAGGAAGGTGCCGGTGCCGACCGCGGGATCGGCGACCGTCACATCCGGTGAAGCGAGGCCCGACGTGCGATCGAACAGTGCTGGATCTCTCAGCGCCTCGTCGACGAGGCGGACCATCGCACCGACGACTTCCGGCGGTGTATAATATGAGCCGGTTCGCTTGCGCAGCGCATTGTCATAGATTTCAAGGAAATCTTCGTAGAAGTACAGCCAGGCATCGGCATCGCCGCCGCTGAGGACCTCCCACTCGACGACGTTGAGCACGCGAGTCAATGTGCCGAGCGATGTCTTCAAAGCGTCCTGGTTGGCGGAGTCGTCGGTCAGGAGCCGGAGAGCCGTGCCGATCAGCGAGTTCGTCTTGCGCAACTCCTGGGCGGCACGGTCGATGCCGTCAACGAGAGAAATGTTCTGCGCCCTGGCGACCAGTAATCCGAAGGTGACCGCTTGGGCATAGCCGTCGGCGAACTGCTCGTCAGTCGCTTGCGGGAAGAGCAGCGCCCGCCAATCCTTCGCCAACTCGATCAAGGCGCTACTGCCTTGCCCGAGCAGTTCGATAACCTCCTCGCGCAGCAGCCGGCAAAGTCGTGCCGCGATCTCGGCCAGTTGCTTCGGCGTGCGCGGCGGCTCCGGGGACCAGCGCAGGAAGTCGCCGATGACCGAGAGAAGACGCGGCGGCGCCGACAATGACCGGCCAGACGTCTCGACATCGCCATCCAGATGGACGATGGCGCCTTGAAGCTCGCCATCTCGCCACAGGCTGAAGGCATTGCCGTCCGTGTATAGAAGGTTGGGAAGCGACTTCAGCTTCCTCCATTGCTCCCGGTCATGCGGATCGGCAAAGCGGCGCGGGTCGGCGCCCTTGCCGGGCGCCTTGACCTCCATGAAGCCCACGAGGGCATTGTGGACGACGACTGCATAGTCGGGCCGCGATGCGAGATCGATCAGCGAACTCTCGCCGACCATTTTGACCGCCCCTGTCGGAAGCCCGGAGACCTCGGCCAGAGCGCAGACAAGGGCTTCCAGAGGAGCGCGGAGCTGATCTTCCGGGGCTCCGCTGACCGCGGGATTGGATAGCTTGGCTTTGGTAGCTGCGCCGAAAACGGAAAGCGCTTCGCCGAAATGGTCTTTACTCGCCAATCCGCTTCGCTCCCGACGCTCGTTGTTTCTGGAACCAATGGATCAACATGAAATTGAATCTGAGGTGCGACGGAACGCAAGTGTCCTCTCACCCGATCAGTCATCCTCAGCGAAGAAATCCTCATCGAGCCGCTTGATCTCAAGCGTTCGGTACGTGCGCACGCCGACATTATGCTCGATCATCAGCTGGGCGAGCTGGCGCCCGTCGATCAGGACGACCCGCTGCGTCAAGTGGCGGACAAATTCGATCGCCTGTCCGCTGAAGCTCGATGTCGTGACGAAGACGCCCTTGGTCGCGCTGAACCCGACCAGGCTGCCGACGAAGGCCCGGACCTCCGGCGCGCCGACAACAACATTGCTGGCGTAGCGCTTGGCTTGAACATAGACGCGATCAAGGCCGAGCCGGTCTTCGCTGATCACGCCGTCGACGCCGCCATCGCCGGTCTTCCCCAGCCTCGTCGCTGCGTCGCGTCGTGATCCGCCGTAGTTCATGGCGACCAAAAGCTCGATGATGAGCTCCTCGAAGAAGCTCGGCGTGTTCTGGAGAATTCGCTGAATCAGGTCGTCTTGCAGTGCGCCGTTGAGCGTCGCATGCGCGCTCTCCATCTGCTCCACAGGGGTGGTGGTCCCGGCCTCGGGCGGCGCGCTGGCCGGCAGGCTGGTGTCTTCGGTCGAACCGCTGGCATAGGGCTTATAGTATTCGGCAAAGGCCGGAATGCCCAGAAGCCGTTTCACATCGATTCGGGTGGGACTGGTCATCAATAGGGCGCGGCCGGCCACCGTAATCGTGAACCAGCCTCGCCGGGGCGATGCGATCAGCCCGGCTTTGCTCATATAGAATTTCGCCCAGTGAACCCGATTGTGGAGGAGGCGCTGCCGCCCGCTCGGGAGAAGCTGGTCGCGCTCCTCCGGCGTCAGCTTGAACTCCTCGGCGATCCGGTCGGCGGCTTCTGGAACGCGCATTTCGCCGGTATTGGCTAACCGTAGGACTGGCAACATGAGCGTCTGATAGTCTGGTATAGTCATCTCGCCCTCACACCACTTCGGCGACTATACCCACCGGCCGATCAACGCCAAGTGCAAAGAATTCCGATCGTCTCGGAGGTGGCGATCCCAAGGCGGGCTGGGCTACGCCGCCGCATCATCGAACGAAATCCGCACCCTCTTGCCCACAGCACTCGCCGCTCGCTCCAGCGTGTCCAGCGTCAGCCCGCCACCCTTCGGGTCGAGCAGCCGGGCCAGCGCCTGGCGGCTGGTGTGCATCCGGGCGGCCATCTCGGTCTTGGTGAGCCCAGCCTCTGCCATCTGCTCGATCACCAGCCGGGCGATGATCTCGCGCACGGCTTGCCCCGTGACCTCGGCGGCGATGCCTTCCTCTTCGAGGAAATCGTCGAAGCTGGAGCCGATATGCGGGTTGCTACTTTTTGGCTGCGGCACTTGCCTTCTCCACTTCCCGTTTGCATCCGTGGGCAGGGCGTCGCCCTATCTGCCTAGCCGTTCCAACGCGCGGACGGAGGCTTCTCGAAGGTTGGGCAGATCATTGACGACCACGCCCCAGCGGACGACCGTGCCGATGTCGCCGTATTCGTGCCGAAGCCGGTTGCCCATGCCGCGAATTTGCACCCAAGGTTGGTCGGGGCACACGGCCTCGACCTCGGGGCCGAGTCGGCGCGCCGCTTCGCACACGATCTCGATGCAGCGCTCCACCGCCCTACAGGTTCGCCGATCAGCCTCGAAAGCCGTCAGGTCGGAAATGCCTCGGACGTAGCCCGTGATTTCGTCGATGGCATCGACAATGTCCGCGAGCCATTGGGCGGCGCGATCAGAAGGCATGCCGATAATCGCGGTCGATTTCGGATTTCAGCCGGTTCCGTACGCTGGTGCGTTCCGCCATATCAACCGGAATGCCGAACAGCGCTTCGAGATAATCACCAAGGGCGTTGTACTCCATCAATCCGATGGGACAGTGCCTGTCGAGTTCGATCGCGACATCCACATCCGACCCTTCCGCTTCGGTGCCGCGCGCTACCGAGCCAAACACGCCGACATGCAGGACGCCGCGCCGATTCAGTTCCCTCTGATGCGCGCGAAGAATGGAAAGGATGTCGTCAAGTCTAGCCATCGAACTGATTTCCTTCTCAACTCTGACGAGTGTACCATATTTGGTACGAACTTGTCATCAGGATTCGTCGGGGCGGCAGGGTGAGTTGACGGTCGTCAATTGCCCGGAAACGGGATCACGGCGCCGCGTCTGCTGCCGGACTTCATTGCCGCGCCGCCGCGATCCGGCCCGCGACATCCTGGGCGGCCGCTTTGACCGGATCGGCGGCCAAGTGAGCGTAGCGCTGGGTCGTCGCGGCCTGGGTATGGCCCAGCAGCTTGCCGATGATCGGCAGCGCCGGGCCGGAGGAGGCCGCGACCGAGGCGAAAGCGTGGCGCAGATCGTGGATGCGCAGGCCGTGCAGCCCGGCGGCGGTGCGAATGCGCTGCCAGGGGCGCTGCACACCGATGAAATGGCTGCCGGGTTTGTTGCCGGGGATGACACGGGGGTTCTCGGCGAGCCGGGGCAGGTCGGCCGGGATCACCAGGGCCGGAAGGGAAAGATGGATGGTTTTCCGCCCGGTCTTCGAATCGGCCAGGCGCGCCTCGCCGCGCTCGATATCGACCTGGTCCCATTCCAGGGTCAGGATCTCACTGAGGCGCGCGCCGGTGAAGATCAGCAGCTTGATCAAGGCGACGACGAACGGCGATTCCTCGGTCGTATCGAGCACGTCGCCGAGGCGCGGCGGCTCAATTCGGGCCGGAAGAGTAGCGCGACCCCGTCCATTACTCCGAGGACCTTCGGACCCCGGTAGGAGGGCGAAAGTCTTCGCGAGCGCTGACGGCGGACTGGGCTCCGAGGACGACACTTTCCGCAGGCTTCTGCCCAAAGCGACCAGTCCGGAATCGGCCCATCCCGCTCATCCCACAGCGACCGCTGTGATCTGCGCCGTCGGCCCCCTGCGGCCTCGAACTCGTCGGCCTCGCGCTCGACCCAAAAAAATTTGGGTGAGCCGCGCGAAAAGGCTTGAATCGAGCGCGGCAAGTGTTCATGATACATCCCATGAACATCACCTACCTCCCCTCCTCGCCCACCGAGGCGTCACCGGACGGTCCCGACCGGGATCAGTCGGAAGCGCGCGCCCGCGGCGCGGGCGGCCGGGATCCCGGCTTCGCCGAAAAGCGCTCGCGCGCGCTCGCGGAGTTGGCCGGGATCGGGATGGATATCGCCAAGGCGCTCAGGTCGCAAGCCGAGTCGCAAGCCAATCTCGCCCATGCCACGGTCGACGAGATGATGACCGGCCGAGTGGATCCCGGACGGGCGGTCATGGAACTGGCCGCGGCCCAAGCGACGTTCCTCGGCCGGGGCGGCACCGATATCGGGCTCATCTTCGAACGAATCTCCCGCGCGGTCCGCCGCTGCTGGGCGCTCGAAGAGCACTTCTTCGAAAAGGCCAGGGCGCGGGACGCGAAAGCGGAAGCCCGGGGCCGGACCCGCCGGAACGACGCGGCCG
>Ga0209274_10000207_pt1 | contig 46533 bp, 34 predicted proteins | sample HubBroMetageREF1_FD_188343 | JGI IMG/M metagenome (GOLD analysis project Ga0209274, IMG submission 188343) | Reference soil microbial communities from the Hubbard Brook experimental Forest, New Hampshire, USA - Hubbard Brook CCASE Soil... | ecosystem: Environmental > Terrestrial > Soil >...
AGAAGCTGGCGTTGCAGGTTGTCGACTTGGCGCTCCATCTTGCCAATCGTCTCAATATGAATTCGGCCAACAGCTCGTGCCCGCCGTCGAGTGATGATCCTTATCGGCGTCAGGCCGATCGCGAGAACCCGATCATCCCGCGTGAATGGTTCCTTGTACCGTTGTTCGTGATCGACGACGCGGTGGAGAAGATCAAGGACGGCACGATCACAGGATATGTCTACGATCCGAAGACCGCCGGTCTGGTAAAGCACAGCGCGCCACTCCTGCCGGGGGGCTCGGCATGAGCAATGTCAACGTCAAGCGGCTGGTCGAGAACATCCGTTCTGGCACCAATATATACACGCCGCTGGTCGAGTTGGTCGTGAATGCGATTCAGGCGATTGACGCCAAAGGCATACAGAACGGCTTGGTCGAAATCGAAGTTCTCCGAAATGGGCAGGCCGACATGATCGACCGCCTTGAGGACGTTTATGGTTTCCGGGTCAAGGATAACGGCATAGGCTTCACCAAGACCAACCGTGACGCCTTCGACACCCTCTACACCGAGCAGAAAATTGCGGATGGCGGCAAGGGATTTGGCCGCTTCACCTGCCTGAAATATTTTGACCGGGTGAAAGTATCCAGCACCTTCGCCGAAGGTGACGCCTTCCGTGACCGTTCTTTCAGGATGGGCTTGGATAAGGACATCATCGTGGATGAAAAGGAAGGTTGGTCCCAAGCGCAGAAAACCGGCACAGTCGTTGAGATTTCAGGCATCAAGTCGGTTAGATTTCCCGATAAGAAGCTCGAAACCATTAGCCGTGTCGTGGTGGAACGGTTGCTGCCCTATTTCGTGGACCAGGACCGCCCCTGTCCAAGCGTGGTGATCCGGGAGGCCGAAAATCCATCCGCTGACGCTGGAACGCCTTCAGCGCCGCTCTCCCTCAATGACTATCTGGACAAGCAGAACAGCCAGATCGTCGAAATGAAGGTGGACGAAGGGACGTTTTCACTATCGGCGAATGAGGATGAAAAATCCTTTCAGGTCCGCGTGTTCAAATTCTTCGCGCCGCGAACGGCGAAGAGCAAGGTCAGCCTCGTCGCGCATCGGCGGGAGGTGACGGATAATGCGCTCCAAACATACATTCCCGAATTTGCGGAGGAGTTCTTCGAGCCGGGGCTGGATCAGGATTTAGCCAAGGGGCGGAACTTTGTCATCAAAGCCTATGTGTTCGGTGACTACCTGAACGACAACGTTTCCCTCGAACGAGGTGAGTTTCGCTTTCAGACCGATATCGACCTGTTGATCGGCATATCGCAGAATGACATAGAGCAGAAAGCCGCCGAGGTCGCGCAATCGGCCGTAGGCGCGGAGATCGCCGAACGGAAGACGCGCAAGGAGGTACGCATCGCAGAGTATGTGACCAATGACGCGCCCTGGCATCGCATCCTTGCAAAAGAGGTCGATTTCAGCGCCCTTCCTATGCGGCCGTCAAATCAGGACATCGAACTTCATCTCCAAAAGAAGAAATATGAGCAAGAGATAGCAACGCGAACGCAGGTCACGGCGCTGCTGAACTCTGAAAACCCGGATGAGCTTGGCGAAAAAATCGCGCAGTTGATTGAGAAAATTTCGGACAATAGTAAAAACGACCTGATCCACTACGTCTCCATGCGTAAATGCGTCCTTGAGTTGTTCTCTAAATCGCTGGAAATCAAAGCCGATGGAAAACACAAATCCGAAGGCGAGGTGCATGACATCATCATGCCCCGCAAGAAGGACTCCGAGGAACTGAACTATGAGGCGCACAATCTCTGGATTTTGGACGAGCGGCTGAATTTCACGTCCTATATGTCGTCCGACAAACCTCTAAAATCGTCGGGAGATCGCACGGACATAACCATTTATAACCGCCGCGTGGCCTATCGTGGCGATAATGAAGCCAGCAATCCCATAACGATTTTTGAGTTCAAGAAGCCTCAACGGGACGATTTCGCCAACCCGTCTTCCAAGGAAGACCCAATTCAACAGATCATCCGCTATGTCAATCAAATCCGGGAAGGCAAGTTCAAGACCCCAACCGGCCGTGATATTCTCGTGAACGACACGACGCCGTTCTACGGTTATGTCGTCTGCGACCTAACCCAAAAGGTCAAAGACTGGCTCCAAAAAGAGAAGAACTTTACGCCGATGCCTGATGGCCTGGGATGGTTCAACTGGTTCGGCAACATCAGCCTCTACATGGAGGTGGTTAGCTGGACGAAGCTGCTCCGCGACGCAGAAATGCGGAACAAGATATTTTTCAACAAGCTCGGTATTGACTGAGCGGTCCGTGGTTGGTAGCTATAACGGAAACGTAATCCTCACTACTATCGGTCGTGGTCTAGCGAGGCGGGTGAGGGGCATCTGCTCTCGAAGTTCCGTCTCTTTTGGTCTGCATTTTCCCGGCGCTCGTTTATGATGCGAGCGCCTTTATGGCGGGACGGATCGCCATATAGAAATCGCGAATCCAGCGCCCTTATCCTGGTGGTATCGCAGTTGGTATGGATTCGGGGCCTGAGCGGAAAGCCCAATAATTACAACGCGAACTCAAACCCATTGACCATCGAGTGGGAGTGAGGGGCATGAGATACCCTGGAGGGCTTCGGAGGGAAATAGCGTAGGAAACATATAGGGTTACGGGATAGTTCGGTGATGATCGGCGGCACATCGTCAACTCGGACTCGATCTTCATGACACCATTGATGTTCAATGGATCAGCTGTGATCGATCCATCGATGGTGGCTCATAACGGAAAGATTTGACCGTGTTTTTGACGGCGCATTCCATGGCAGGATCGAGCATCGGAGCAAGTACCGTCACCGGAATGGCCGCCCGGAGGGTACTCTTCTATCGGCGAGCATCTGAAATTATGATGAGACTCCGAGATTATGCGTCGCACTTTGGCTTCACGGTCCTTTCTTCTGCCGCCGGTGGCCGGCGTCGCGGACTGGAGACGCTCATGGGCGGGCATTGGAAGGTGGCAGGTCCGATTGGCGCTGGGTATTTTCGGTGCGATCCCTTCAGCACGGGGCGCTTCGAGCGGATGGATCCGGCCCCACTGCGACATCGCTACCTATGACCGAGATCGGTCCTCTCCCGGAAGTTGCGCCCCGCTTCCAACCTATCCCCCTTGCAGAGGCAGGCGTCCGGATATAACCTGGGACAGGTTATATCCGGTTCTGGAGTGCCTCTCATGAACTTCAACCTCTATCTCGACGATCAGACCGCGAAGGAATTGGACCGAACGGCCGAGAATCTGGGCGAGACGCGCAGTGGGTTGATCCGCAAGGCGCTGCGCGAATGGTTGGACAAAAAGACACTCGGCAGCCCTGGTTGGCCATCGCTGATTCTGGAGTGGCACGGCGTTCCAGACATGCCGCCGTTCGAATCGTATCGCGGCGAATTGCTGCCGCCGCGCGAAGATGCCCTTTGGTGAAATATCTCCTCGATATAAATGTGCTGAGCGACTTCGCGCGCGGCGAACAAGCGGTTATGGCGAGACTTCGCCAGGAAGCGCCACTGCAATTGGCTGTTTCGGTGATCACGGAGATGGAAATCGAGTACGGGCTGGCACGCAATTCCAACCTTGCGCCGCGCGTGCGCGAAGCTATGCGAATGCTTCTGAATATGATTTCGGTCTTGCCGTTCGAACGCGAGGATGCCCGTGTGGCGGCGCAATTGCGGGCAAGCCTGAATAGTCAAGGCACGCCCATTGGAGCCTATGACTTGCTGCTTGCAGCTTGTGCCTTGCGGCGAGGGCTCAAGATCGTAACGCACAATGCGCGGGAGTTCGGTCGCGTCGGCGGGCTCGGGCTCGAGGATTGGCATGGCCCGTAAGCTCCAGAGCCCCGCAATGCGCCCCGGGCTGCCCGATTGACGGTTCGCCCGAGGCCTATTCCCAAGGGAATCCACATCGATGAAATCCTCGCGCCGGAACCCCGGCTCCAAAACCACGCCGAACAACGAACCGAAGCTCTCGCGCACCCATGCGCCCGCCGATCTTTCACCGGTGGATTGGCAACGCGGTTTGCGCCGCCAATTCGGCCGCGAGCAGGACTTCGGTCTTGAAAATCTTGGCGGCGGGCCGTTTTTCTCTGAATTCAGAGTCAGCAATCCGGTTTCCAAATCCAACTATCGCGTGGCGATACGAGGATTGGGGCCGGGCGGCAATTTCTGTTCGTGCCCTGACTACGCCACCAGCGAGCTGGGCACCTGCAAGCACATCGAATTCACGCTTGCCCGGCTGTTGAAAAAGCGCGGCGCGAAGACGGCGTTCGCGCGCGGCTACCAGCCTGCATTCTCCGAATTGTACCTGCGCAATAACGGCAGACGAAGTGTGCATTTTCGCGCCGGAACGGATTGCCCCGCAGCGCTGAAGGAGGCCGCCGCGGGATTGTTCGACGCCGAGCACAACGGGATTCTGCCTGACGAGCGCCTTGGCGAACTCGAGCATTTCATGACCATGGCGTCGCAGTCCGGGCACGAATTCCGGGCCTACGACGACGCGCTCGATTTCGTCGCGGGACGGCGGGATGCGGACCGGCGAGCGGCCAAGCTCGCGCAGTTGTTCCCCGGCGGCGCTGCCGATCCCCAACTACTGGGGTTTCTGAAGGCGCCGATTTATCCCTATCAGGCGGAGGGCGCGCTGTTTGCGGTGCGAGCCGGACGGGCGCTGATCGGCGACGATATGGGTCTGGGCAAGACCGTACAGGCGATCGCCGCAACGGAAATTCTGGCACGGCATTTCGGCGTCTCGAAAGTGCTGGTGATCTGCCCGACCTCGCTCAAATATCAGTGGCGAGCCGAGATCATCCGTTTTTCGGGGCGACAAGGCGAAAATGCTGCGCGCGTCATCACCGGCGGTCGGGCGCCGCGGCAGAGGGACTATGCGCTGGACGATTTCTGCAAGATTACGAACTTCGAGAAGCTCGAGCCCGACCTCGACCTCATCTCCGCCTGGGCGCCCGACCTGGTGATCGTCGACGAGGCGCAACGGGTGAAAAACTGGAACACCGTAGCGGCGCGCGCCTTGAAACGCGTCGATAGCCCATACGCGATCGTGCTGACCGGGACGCCGCTCGAAAACAAGCTGGAAGAGCTGATCTCCATCGTCCAGTTCGTCGATCAGCATCGGCTGGGGCCGACCTGGAAGCTGCTGCACGAGCATCAGGTCAAGGACGAAGCTGGGCGCGTCACCGGCTATACCGGTTTGGAGAAGATCGGCCAGACGCTGGCGCCGGTCATGATCCGCCGGCGCAAATCCGAAGTGCTGAGGCAACTCCCCAGCCGGACCGACCAGAACCTGCTGGTGCCCATGACCGAGATGCAAATGCTCTATCACCAGGAAAATGCCGACCTGGTGGCGAGAATCGTCCAGCGCTGGCGCAAGACGAGGTTTCTGTCGGACACGGACCAGCGGCGGCTGACCTGCGCGCTGCAGAACATGCGCATGTCGTGCAACAGCACCTATCTGCTGGACCAAGAGACAGATCATGGGGTCAAGGCTGACGAGTTGGCGGCGCTGTTCGAGGATTTATTCGCCGAACCCGACGCCAAGGCGGTGGTGTTTTCGCAATGGACGCGGACTCATGAGATCCTCATCCGCCGCCTCGAAGCGCGTAAGCTGGGCTATGTCAGCTTCCACGGCGGCGTGCCGTCGGAGAAACGGCCGGCGCTGATCGAGCGGTTTCGGGACGACCCCACGTGCCGCGTGTTTCTGTCCACCGACGCCGGCAGCACGGGCCTCAATTTGCAACATGCTTCGACCTTGGTGAACATGGACTTGCCTTGGAACCCGGCGATCCTCGAACAGCGTATCGCCCGTGTTCATCGCATGGGCCAGAAACGCCCGGTGCGGGTGATCAATTTTGTCGCGAAGGGCACGATCGAGGAGGGAATGCTTTCGGTGCTGGCTTTCAAGCGCTCCTTGTCCGCGGGAATTCTGGATGGCGCCAGCGGCGAGATCTCGCTCGGCGGCTCGCGTCTCAGCCGGTTCATGAAGGACGTGGAAAACGTCACCGGGCGCATGGGTGAGGGCGAGGCCGTGACGTCGGCCGAGGAAGTAGGGAGTACTGCCACGGCAGATGACTCCGGATCCGGGGACGCTATGGATGCCGATATGAACGATCGCGACCCGGCGGTCGGGCAGGCCGATGGGGCCGGCGCATCTTCACGCGATCCAGGTGCCGATCCATGGCAAGCCTTGGCGCAGGTCGGTGCTCAGTTTATTGCCGCTCTGGCGGCTGCCAACGATCCCGGCGCTCCGGCGCATCCCTGGATCGAGCGGGATCCGGCGACCGGCGCGCAAAGTCTCAAGGTGCCACTGCCGCCGCCGGAAACGGCGCGGCAACTTGCCAATGCGTTGTCGGTGCTCGCGGACGGCTTGCGGAGCAAGATTGTATGATGAACGGCGGCGATCGCACGTATGACTGCTTCGGGGTACGGGACCGGTGACAAGACCGATGACCGTGCGGCAGATCGAAGAGGCGTTGTCGCATTGGGTTCGCTCTTCCCGCCACCCTTGCGTCCGATCGACCTGCGGATGCGATGAAAGCGGTAGTGCTCCATCAGAGAATAGCACCCCAAAAGGTAGGGCTAGTCGAACTCGAACGACGAGACCACCTCGGCTGGTCGTGTTGCCACAAAGGTCGATGATGGTCTCGTCGGTCCGCGGAAGGGCGGCGGCGACCTCGACGGGGTTCTTTTCCGCGTAGCGACAGGCCGAGCGGCCGACCGCGAGATCGACGCCACAAGGACTTTCACTCGCGCGCTCACGCGGCAAGAAGCTCGTCCAGTTGCTCGAAACTCTCGCCGAACCCGCAGGTACTCCCGGAGGCGATAGCCTCGTCGAGCGCTTCCTTCGAGGAATAACGGTCGTGAAAGACGACCAGAGTCTCGGGCCCTCGTTCTTCGAAGGTCACTGTGGTGACGGCTCCGCCTTCGCCCCCTTCGTCATTCGTCCAGACAAGTCGGGAGTTCGGTACCACCTCGATGTACCGGCCGAAGAACGCCATCGGCTGCTCCGAGCTCGGGTGACCGAACACGAAACGGTAGGTGCCGCCGGTACGAACATCGGCCTCGCAGGAAATGAAGGTGATGCCGATCGATTTCGGCATCCACCACCGCATGAGCAGCTCGGGCTTGGTCCAGGCTTCGAATACGATGCGCGCCGGGCCGTCGAAACTTCTCGTAACGACCAGCTCGCGCTCGGACTTCCGTTCCACAATCGTGCGGGTCTTCCGGGCAGTAGGCTCACTCTGTTGTTTCGCGTCCATCGACCGTCTCCTTCTGTTTGAGTTCCTCGACGATTTTGTCCAGCTCGTCGAAGCGTGCGGCCCAGAGCTGGCGGTACCGCTCGATCCATGCCGCCTCTTCGTCCAGCCGGCGCAGGCCGAGCCTGCAGGTGCGCACGCGTCCGACCTTCTCCGTGGTGACCAGCCCGGCCTGCTCCAAGACGCTGACATGCTTCTTCATGCCGGTGAGGGTCATGTGGAACTTCGAGGCCAGCTCCGTAATCGACGCGTCGGCACGCGCGAGCTGCTCCAGAACGCCGCGTCTCGTGGCGTCCGAGAGTGCAGCGAACGAGTCATCGAAGGGGGGCTGGACAAACTGAACCATTTGGTTCAGTGTCTAGCACAGGGATCGGCAGCCTGCAAGGGGAGGTCGAGCGCATCAACCCGGTCGGATCGGAGGCATAGCTATGCTCAGCTGGAAAATTGGCACGGTGACGATCACCCGGATCTTGGAACTGGAATTTTCTCTCCCCTATGACCCGGCGGCCCCGTTCATGCCTGAGGCGACGCCCGAGGCGCTGCGGGCGATGCCTTGGCTGTACCCCGACTTCGTCACCGAGGAGGGCGCGCTGCGCCTCTCTTTCCACGCCCTGCTGGTCGAAGCACCGGGCCTGCGGCTGGTGGTCGATACCTGCTTCGGCAATGACCGGGCGCGCGGGATGCCCGGCGGGGCGGCATTGCAGACGCCGTTCTTGGCACATCTGGCCGAGGCCGGCTGGTGGTCGCGCGAGAGCGTCGACGCCGTGGTCTGCACGCATCTGCATGCCGATCATATCGGCTGGAACACGATGTTGGAGAAGGGCAGGTGGGTTCCCACATTCCCCAACGCCCGGTATCTGATCGGCCGCGAAGAGCTGGAATATTGGCGCACCAAAGAGAGCGTGGCCGAGGAACTGGGCGATGCCGTCCAACCGGTCATCGATGCGGGGCTGGTGCTGCTGGTGGAGACCGACCATCGGCTCTCGCCCGAGATCCGCCTGGAGCCGACGCTCGGGCACACCCCCGGCCATGTCAGCGTGATGATCGAGTCCGACGGTGAGCGAGCCATCATCAGTGGCGATTTCCTCCACCATCCTTGTCAGATCGCGCATCCGGAATGGCGGACCGTCGCTGATACCGATCCCGATCAGGCGGAGGCGACGCGGCATTCGACGCTGGAGCGGGTGAGCGATGTGCCCGTGCTCTTCATCGGCACCCACTTCACCGCACCAACGGGCGGATACATTCGCGGCAACGGTCCTTCACGCCGCCTGGTGTGAATGGGCGGGGTGTCTGCCCGCTTACCGGCGCGGGAGAGCGGCTGTTCTCGCGCTAGACACAAGGGTCACACCATGGCGCCGATTCACAGAGATCGAGAAGGGCGCTTTGCCAACGGCCCCCAAAGAACAAAGTCTCGAATCAGACTGACGTCGGCGTCCGGAGACGATGCGGTCCGACGGTCTTTTCGAGCAGCCGCGCTCAATCTCTTTGAACACGTCGGGCAGAGAAAATCGACCAATTGAGAGCGATGGTCGGTGGGAGAACCAAAAATTCAGAATGGGAAAATTTGCCTCTGACATCAAAGGTGAGGAACCTTGACGGCGCGCTGGCCGGGCTCCGGCTGCCGGCTGAAAATATTTTCTATGATAAACTGATATGTCGACGTGATTTGGAACAGTCGAGTGGGAGTGGGGGGATCGTGCGGCCAAGGCCGTCTCGATCTGGAGGATTGAGATACCACAAGCTTCAGCCTCGCCGGCGTAGCGATACAGGGAGGCGCCGATACCAGGTTTCGCCGCAACCGCGGTCACAGTGGACGGCAAGGCGGTGTTTTCATCTACGGGAACGGCCTCGGGACGCTCGAGGATAAGGAGATCTTCGGAAACGCGCGTGCGGGAGCGACGATCAAGTCGGGCGGCAACCCCACGCTTCGTCGCAACGTGATGACTAAAAACTCATTCGAGCCGAACTGGGGGTACGAGGAGGCGCGTGGTGACGTTGAAGGTAGTGACCTCAGAGGCGACGCGAGAGGCGTTCGACATTTCCGAGTAATCTACGGCCGATGTCCGACCCGAGCGCAACAAAAAGTTACGAAATCTGAAGTGCGGGAAACCGGAGCCGTTTCCCCTGCGCCTTGCAATTGCATGACAAAACGCGCAACGCTGGCGCTGCTCCCGGATAGCCGTTACATCGGAAAATGCTCTTCGACCCGCTTTTCACCAAGCTGCTGCTGGTCCTTGGATTGGGGTTCTTCTTCGGGCTCGCCTTCGAGGAGTTCCATGGCCGGAGCGGACAGACGCGGCCGGGCGGGGTCCGGACGTTTCCGCTGCTGGCGCTGATCGCGGCGGCGCTCCATCAGCTCGACCCGGTGCGGCTGCTGCCTTTCAGCATCGGTCTGGCGGTGCTCGGGCTCCTGCTCGCCGCCTATTACTGGCGCCATCTGGGCGACCCGGACGAAGAGGGCCATCCCAATGTCGGGCTGATCGTCCCGGCTTGCAATATTTTAGCCTATCTCATCGGCCCGACGGTGCTGACCCAGCCGCCCTGGGTCGCGGTCGGGGCGACCGTGGTCGCCGTGCTGCTGCTGACGGCGCGCGAGCGGCTGCATGGCTGGGCGCGGCGGATCGAGCTGGCCGAGATCCTCACCGCCGGCAAGTTCCTGCTCTTGACCGGGCTGATCATGCCGCTTCTGCCCGACGAGCCGGTGACCCGGCTGACCGAGATCACGCCGCATCAGATCTGGCTCGCCGTGCTCGCCGTCTGCACCGTCTCCTATGCCAGCTATCTCTTGCAGCGTTATGTCTGGCCCGGCGGCGGGATGCTCGGAACGGCCTTTTTGGGTGGGCTCTATTCGTCGACTGCGACGACCGTCGTGCTCGCGCGCCGGGCCGCGGGCGACGCGGCTTCGGCGCGCAGCGCTCAGAGCGGCATCATTCTGGCGACCTCGATCATGTATCTGCGACTGCTGGCGATCCTGGCCGTGTTCAACCCGGCTCTGGCCCTGAACCTGGCGCCGCCGTTGCTGACTTTTGCCGGGCTCGGTGCCGCCGTCGCGATCGTCCTTTACCGGCGCAACGCGGCGCTCTCGCCGCCGGAGGGGGAAAAGCCGCTGGCCAATCCGCTGGAGCTGAGTGCCGCCCTGGTCTTCGCCGGGCTCTTCGTCGCGATTTCACTGCTCTCGACCTGGGCCCGGGGGGCGTTCGGCGCGAGCGGGATCTATGCGCTGGCGGCGATCGTCGGCGTCGCCGACATCGATCCTTTCGTCCTCAGCATCGCCGAGGGCGGCACCTCGGGCCTCACCGTCCCGGCCGCCACCGTGGCGATCCTGATCGCCGCTTCGTCGAACAATTTGCTGAAGGCAGCGTATACCATAGGGTTCGCAGGCTGGCGCCGCAGCCTGGTCCCGGTCGGGGTCCTCGTCGGACTGGCGCTCTGCGGCGGCGGGGCCGCGATCTGGCTGCAGCCCCGGTGAGGAGGAGGATCATGAGCGAAAGCCTGGCGGGTAAGCGCGCCCTGGTCACGGCGGCGGCACAGGGCATCGGTGCCGCCACGGCACGGGCCCTCGCCCGGGCCGGTGCCGAGGTGATCGCGACCGACATCGATGCCGAGGCGGTGGCCCGGCTCGCCGCCCTTCCCGGGATCGAGACCCGGCGCCTCGATGTCCGCGATCCAGGCGCGATCGCGGCGCTGGCCGCCGACATCGGCGCCATCGGCGTCCTCATCAACGCCGCAGGCTTCGTCCATCACGGGACGATCCTCGACTGCACCGAGGCGGACTGGGATTTCGCCTTCGATCTCAATGTGAAGAGCATGTGGCGGATGATCCGGGCGTTCCTGCCGGCGATGCTGGCGGCCGGATCCGGATCGATCGTCAACATCGCCTCGGTCGTCTCGTCCGTGCGCGGCGTGCCGAACCGCTGCGCCTATGGCAGCACCAAGGCGGCCGTGATCGGGTTGACCAAGGCAGTGGCGGCCGATCACATTCGCCAGGGCATCCGCTGCAACGCGATCTGTCCGGGCACGATCCAGACGCCCTCGCTCGACGACCGGATCAACGCCTTCGCCGATCCGATTGCCGCCCGCCGGGCCTTCATCGACCGGCAACCCCTGGGACGGCTGGGCACCGCCGAGGAGGTGGCGGCGGCGGCACTGTACCTGGCCGGCGACGCCGCCGCCTTCACCACCGGCACGATCATGCTGGTCGATGGCGGCTTCACCCTCTAATCTCGCCGGCTGAACAGGAGAGCGCCAGACGATGCCCGCCGAGACTCCCAGTCCGCTGATCTACCCCGTCATCCTGTCGGGCGGTTCCGGCACGCGGTTGTGGCCGATGTCGCGGTCGGCCTATCCTAAGCAGCTTCTGCCGCTGCTGTCGCAATCGAGCCTGCTCCAGGAATCGGTCCGCCGCGTCGCCGACCCCGAACAGTTCGCCGCCCCCTTGATCCTGGCCAATGACGAGCATCGGTTCATCATTGCCGAGCAGTTGCGCCAGATCGGGGTCAAGCCGCAGACGATCATGCTGGAGCCGGTGGCGCGCAATACGGCACCGGCGGCGGCGGCGGCGGCCCTCTGGCTGCAGGCGCGGGATCCCGCTGCCCTGATGCTGATCATGCCCTCGGATCACTCGATCACCGATCCGGCAGCGTTTCGCGCCGCGCTCGAGGCCGGGCTCGCCGCCGCTTCGGCCGGCAAGCTCGTCACCTTCGGCATTGCCGCCGAGCGACCGGAAACCGGCTACGGCTATATCCGGCGCGGAGCACCGCTCGTGACCGCAGGCGCCTTCGAGGTTGCGGCCTTCGTCGAAAAGCCGGATCTGGCGCGGGCGCGGGATTATCTCGCTTCAGGTAATTACACCTGGAACAGCGGCATCTTTCTGTTCCCGGTCGGACTCTATCTGGCCGAACTCGCCGCCCGTCTGCCCGAAACTCGTGCCGCGGTCGAGGCGGCGGTGGCCGGGGCGCAGGGCGATCTCGATTTTCTCCGCCTCGCCGCCGAGCCCTTCGCCCGGGCCGCCAACGAATCGATCGACTATGCCGTCATGGAGCATACGCGCAACGCCGTCGTGGTGCCGGTCGCCATGGGCTGGAGCGATGTCGGCGCCTGGGACGCGCTCTGGGACATAACACCGAAGGAGACCCCGACCGGCGTCGTGGCGATCGGCGATGTCGTCGCCGTCGACTGCAAGAACTCCTATCTTCGCGTCGAGGAGGGGCTGCTCGCGGCCTTCGGAGTCGAGGATCTGATCGTAGTCGCCACCGCCGATGCGGTGCTCGTGGCACCCAAGGACCGAGCCCAGGATCTGAAGAAGCTGATCGACCGCCTCAAGGCCGAGCAGCGGCCCGAACTCACCCAGCTTTCGACCGTGCACCGGCCTTGGGGCACCTATCGGACCATCCATATGGGCGAGCGGGTCCAGGTCAAGCACATCACCGTCAAGCCCGGCGGCAAATTGTCGTTGCAACTCCATCATCACCGGGCCGAGCATTGGGTCGTGGTCAAGGGCACGGCCCGGGTCGTGCGCGGCGACGAGACCCTGATGCTGACCGAGAACCAGTCGACCTATATTCCGCTGGGCGCGCGCCACCGGCTGGAAAATCCGGGCCGTATTCCGCTCCACCTGATCGAGGTCCAGTCGGGGAGCTATCTGGGCGAAGACGACATCGTGCGGCTGGAGGATACCTACGGGCGGGTGTGACGGGAACGGGGCCGAACCGGATCATCCCTCGATCAGCCGCGCTCCCCGGGAATTTGCAGGAGCCCCCGCTGTCCCGGGGCAGAGTATCGCCGAAGGTTCGGGCTCGGGCGCCGGAAACAGCTCGGCGCTGCGGCCGGTCAGCCAATACGCGAGCAGGCCCAGCCACTCGTGAGTCACGTTGCTGAAATCCCAAAGGTATTTGGCGAAGTGTCCCTCCGACCGCATCGGACCGTCGGGCAAGGTCGTGTAGTCCACCGGCCAAGGCAAGAAGGACCAGCCGAGCCGGCGGGCGATTCCGACGGCCCGCGGCGTATGCATCGCCGACGTGATCAGCACCCAGCGCTGCTCCGGCTCGGGTGCCGCGATGGCCATGGCGTTGACCTCGTTCTCCCAGGTGTTGCGCGACTTGTCTTCGAACCGCACCCGGCCGAGATCGATGCCGAGCTGTTCCAGCGCGGCCTTGATCGTGCCGGCTTCAGTCGGTTCCGGCTGCAGCATGTCGCCGGAGCCGCCGGCAAAGATCAGCTGGGCCTCGGGGTAGCGGCGCAGCAATTCGATCGCGGCGATAAGTCGGGGGGCGCCCTCGGTAATCTCCGGCACGCCTCGGCTCGCGGTGATCAGCGGCCCCTCGCCGCCACCCAGCATCAAGATGCCATGGACGCATGCGGGCCAGCCGGGATGCGGAAAGCGGTTTTCCAACGGCTGGGCCAGATATTGCGCCGGTTTACCGGCGACGGCCAGAATTGCCAGGACCAGGAGCAATCCCGTGAGCCGCCGGGCCCAGCGGCGGGTGCGGAACGGGAACGCCAGAACCAGCAGCTCGAGCCAGACCGTGTCCGGCGCGGTCACGAGCCAGAGCAGTTTGGAAGCGAAGAAGAAGTCACTCGACAAGAGGCGGCGCTCGGGTGTCGCTCGGCACGCCGTGATGGCGGCGCAAGGTTTCGGCCAGATCGCCGCGCGGCACGACCTCGACCCGCTCCAACCCGAGCCACCGGGCCAAGCCACAGAGGGCTTCGAGCAGAGCGGGGGCCGCCTGGTCGGCCTCGACCCCCGGCTCGACATGGCTCGCCAATACCCGAAGCACGCCTTCGGCCCGATCGGCCTTGAGATCGACCCGTCCGACCAGCGCCTCGCCGAACAAGAAGGGCAGGACGTAATAGCCATATTGCCGCTTGGGCGCCGGCGTGTAGATCTCGATCCGGTAGCGGAAGCCCCAGAGCCGCTCGGTCCGCGTCCGCTCCCAGATCAGCGGGTCGAAGGGCGAGAGCAGGGTTCGAGCCTCGATCCGGCGCGGCAGCCGGGCGTCGGGGTGGAGATAGGCCGGCTGGGTCCAGCCTCGGACCGTGACCGGCAGCAGCAGCCCGGCTTCGACCAGTTCGGCCAGGCGCGGTTGCGAATCGGCCGGCTTCAGGCGGAAATAATCGCGCAGATCCGGTTCGGTGGCGACTCCGAGGGCGCGCGCCGCGATCAGCAGCAACTGCCGCTGCGCCTCGGATTTCTCGGGCACCGCGGCGGCGAGGGCCGATTTCGGCAGCACCCGCTCGGGCAGATCGTAGACGCGCTCGAAATTGCGCCGGGTCGCCGTGGTCAGCCGGCCCGACCAGAACAGATATTCGAGCGCGCGCTTGCCCTCGCTCCAGCCCCACCAGGCGCTGGAGCGGCTGCCTTCCTGTTCCAGATCCGAGGCCGCGAGCGGCCCGCGCGCCCGGATTTCTTCCAGCAGCCGCTCGATATAGCCGGCCTGTTCGCGCTTGCTCCGGGCGATGCCGTCCCAAATGTTCTCCAGCCGCTCGGCCGCTTCCATCCGCCAGCGGAACAGCGGATAATGCTCGACCGGGAGGAGCGAGGCTTCGTGGCCCCAATATTCGAAGAGATGGCGGCGCCTCCCGTCATAGGCCGCCTGATCGAGAAGGGCGGCGGGATAGGCGCCGAGCCGGGAAAAGCCCGGCATGTAATGGGCTCGCACCAGGACGTTCACCGAATCGATCTGGAGCAAGCCCAGCCGGCGGGTCAGCCGCTTCAGCTGCGCCGCATCGGCCGGATCGGGGCGGCTTTCGGCGAAGCCCTGGGCGGCGAGTGCAATGCGCCGCGCCTCGGCCAGCGAGATCTCGGTGCGCCGGATCATGCCGGCATCCGGTGCAAGGGAGCCTCGGCGGGATCGAGGAGCAGCAGCATCGGAAGCGTCGGTCTCCGAGGGTCGGCGATGCGTCGTCCTCCGGTTTCTCTTCCCCGGGGCGGCGAGACGAAGCTGGAGCCGGACCGATCGGCCGAACTCCAGCGAATTGCGATCGGCGGGCGCCGTTTGATCCCGCTCCGATCCCGCAGTCGGGGGCCCGCCCCCGCGTGAACGACTGGTCGGCGGAACGATCGAGCCTTCGGCGAGCCGCTCATCATATAAAGGCGCGTTGTCCCCGCGGCAATCCGCTCGCACGGGTTCATCGCCAGCGACGAGGTCCGGGGTTCGGGCGCCCGGACCGAGGCTCGCTTCTCCGGCGCATAGCGGCCACTTCTTCACAATCTGCGCCGACCATGGGATATTGCCGGCCGACCAGAATTTTCAGAGGGCGTCATGAATATTGACTATAAGTGGATCGCCGGGCTGTTGCTGTTTACGGTCGCGACCGGGCCCGCCGTCGCGGCCGATGCCGATCCGGGCGCCGGCAAGATCACGGACGGCGTCTATAGCAACCCCTATTTCGGGATCAGCATACCGTTGCCGGAAGGCTATGTCGCAGGGTTCGACCCTGCCCCGCCGTCGGGCACCGGATATTACGTCTTGAGTACCCCGAGCCACCCCGGCAGCCACGGCCCGGTGATCCTGATCGCCGCGCAAGACATGTTTTTCGAACCCAAGCCCTGGGCGAATGCGTTGGCGATGGCAACCGATCTGCAGAGCAGTGCGGCAAAGCCGGTCCAGCCCGAGATTCAATCTGCCGCCGTCCCCGAGCCCGCCTCCGCCGCCGCGTCCCATCCAGTCGTACCGGGCGAAGAGGTGACCCTCGGCGGTCACAGCTTCGCGCGGGCGAAAACCAGCGGCGTGATCCTCTCGCACCTCGTACTGGCCACGGATATCCGCTGCCACATCGTCAGCATCAACCTGACCGCCAACAACCAGGCAGCGCTCGACCTGTTCGCGACCGTCTTCGACAAGATTTCCGCCCCCCCCGAGGCCTCCGCCACGACCGACGGTGCCGGTCCCGCAGGCAGCGATTTTCCGGTCTGCATCAAGGATTATGCGAACGACCAGACAGTCGTGCACCAAGTCCGGCCCCGGCTGGGCGGACCGAAATTCGTCAAGATCCCGGTACGGATCATCATCGGCAAGGATGGGAAAGTCGAGCACGTCCACGTCATCCGGGCGCCGGAAGACGATACGGCGAGCATCGAAGAAGCCCTGATGAAGTGGGAGTTCAAGCCGCATCTGGTGAACGGCGAGCCCGTCGAAGTCGAAACCGGCCTCACCTTCGAGAACAGATAACCCGGCCGGGCGTCCGCCCGACCCTCGGCGAACAGAAAAAACCGCGGATGCCTGCGCATCCGCGGTTCCCCGGGGCTCGAGACCCGAACGTCGAGGGCCGGGCTCGAAATCGGCCCGGCCCGGTTTGTCGCGTGCTACAGAGAGCGCACGAAGTCCAGAATTTCCTGCTCCTGCGTCTCCGAAGCATCTTCGTTGAAGATTTCGATGACGGTCGTCGCTTCCGAGCCGCTGCTCATGTGATCTTCGATCGCCGTGAGCAGGTTGGTCGTCCGTCCGTCGTGCAGCAGGAAGATGCGCTGCCCGACACCCCAGAGCGGCGCCGTGCGGAACTGCGTGCCGTTGGCATTCCCCTGGGAAACTTGGTCCTCGAGCAGGGTGCCCATGTCGTGCAGCGCGAAATCGCTGAGCGGCGTATAGGTCACGAAGCTCTGGTTGGAGAAAGGTGAAGCGGCGGTCGTGTGATGACCGATGTGGCAATTGACGCAACCGACTTCCTGGAACAGGATGTCCCCGTTCACATCGGCATTGGACTGGGCTGCCGGGGTCGGCGGCCCGATCAGGCGCATGAAAACGGCGAAATTCTCGATGTCCGACGAGAAGTTCGACGCCGCGAAATTCGTGTTGTTGACCGCGACTTCGTTGAGAGTATCCTCGGGCGTGGCATTGAACTGGCAATCGGCCGTATCGATACGTTCGTTGGTGAAGAGTTCGTTGCTCACACCCTGCTCGACGTTGTAGGCCTCGCCGGCGAACATCAGCAGCGACTTGTTCTGGGCCTTCCAGCCGAACTTGGTGATCGTAGCGTCATTACCGCTGATATTGAAGACACCGGGGGTGATGCCGAGTTCCGAATCGGACGAGGCCATTGCAGCCGAATCATTGATGAGATTGATATCGGGAGTATTTTCGACCAGACCGTCGCCGAACACCGAGATCGGAATGCGGAAGATGACGTTGTTGAGGGCGAGCTGTTGCGGGAAGTTCGGCTGAGTAGCCGTACAGGTCGTGCCATTCTGAGTGGCGTCGGTACGGCCCGTGATGACGAAGAGGTCATGCACGCTGCCATCGGGGGCGCCGTTGGCGGTCTTGATGAAGCGGGCCTCACGGGTCGGACCGTTTACCGTGATGAAAGGCGGAATCGTGTTTTTCGCCCCATCGAGTGTGGCGACGCGGATCTGCGGGTTCTTGGCAGGGCCGCCGCCGCCGATTGCCGGCTGGATATGGCACAAAACGCAGTCATTGCCGTTGAAGCTCGGCCCGAGGCCGGCGCCGGTGATCTGCGTAGCGGTATTGGTCCGATCATCGATAGTGCCGGACACCGAATCGACCTCGTTGAAGCGGATCGCCGCCGCCTGGAACAGTTGCAGGTCGAGGCCGGTGAGGCCGGGGAGCGGACCGCCGGCGTCAGCCGCGCCGCCCCGGACACCGGGGTCGGTCTGGGCGAGGGCCGGTGCGGCTACGCCACAGGCCAAGAGGACCGCCAAACCCACTTTCCACGGCGAAATCAAATTCGAAGAGCCCAATGTACTCATACTGAAAACCCTCCCGAGTTTCTCATGATCGATGGCTCGAAGGCCATCCGGGGCAGATTCTTCATAGAGTCATTCTAATTCCAAGAAAAATCTTCGGAATAATTGCACGACGCGATCGGTCTGAATCGTCAGGATATATACCGCAGGTTCTACGATCAAGAACCGGAGATGCTTAGACGCTTTTCATTGGATTTAAGGGGAGTGAGAGTATTCATAAACATTAATAAACATAACTTTCTGGGGCGTTGACATAAACGGCTTAGTAACCATATTTCGCCGGTCCCGTCGATAGGCGCGGCCGGATTCGAACGACTTGCCTGTGCGCCTACCCGCTAGGTTTTATTCCATTGCCGAGAGGCAAAAATGTGTCATAATTTCGATTGGTAAACAAATTCTGTCAAGCTCGGGACGGGTCTCTTTTCCAGGGGAGGACTAATTTGCAAGAGCTGCCGTCGACCGCCGCCGGTGGATGCATTCGTACCGGGTTAAACTGGTCGACAGTTGCAAGGTGAGGCTCTGCCATAAGCGTTCGCGGGCCGCCGGGTTCCGGCTCCGGCCGACCTGCGAGGGGCGGGCGAAAGGGTCGAAATCAGCCGGATTTGTGGCTTCCGCCAGCCGTTCCGTCATCGAATCGAGAGGTTCGCCGGCTTCTGTGCCCGCACGGCGAGCGACCTGCAGCGAGAGGCAGGCAATCGGCGCGACACTCTACCCGGTGGCGTGACCGCCGGACAGAAGCCCGGGCCGGATAATCGGACGGGGCCCGACACGTCCTCGATGCCGCGCGGCTCAGGTGTGAGAGGTCATCCTTTCCTGCGCCGCATCGCAGGTCGACGCAGCGGCTGGCGCCCCGTGAACCGGCCCTCGAGGTGCGGCGCGAGCCGGTCGAGACGGGCCGTCTCGGCGAGTCCCTCGGGCTCCAACTCATCGATCCATAAGTCTGCCGAGAAACATTCGGCTATTTCCCGAAGGCGGATCTGGATGCCGCAAACGCAGCCGATCCGCTTCCGCTCAGCCGCGACCACCCCCTCGCACTTGACCCGGCCGCTCCCGGCTACGACACTCTGCCCAGAACAGAAAATGCGTCCCCGCTCACCAGGGAGAAACTCCAAGATGTCCATTTCCGTAACCATGACCGTGAACGGCAAGACTCGAAAGGGCGCGGTCGAGCCGCGAACCTTGCTGGTCCAGTTCCTGCGCGACACGCTCGGTCTCACCGGCACGCATGTCGGCTGCGACACCAGCCAATGCGGCGCCTGTGTCGTCCATGTCGATGGTAAGTCGGTCAAGAGCTGCACCATGCTCGCCGTCCAAGCCGAGGGTGCCACCGTCCTCACCATCGAAGGGTTGGCGACCGATGTGCTGCATCCGATGCAAGAGGCGTTCAGAGACAATCACGGCCTGCAATGCGGCTTCTGTACCCCCGGCATGGTGATGAGCGCCATCGATCTGGTGCGCTGCAACCCGGCGCCCAGCGAACACGAGATCCGCGAGTGGCTGGAAGGCAATATCTGTCGCTGTACCGGCTACCACAATATCGTGAAATCGGTCAGTGCCGGGGCGGCCGCGATGGCCGGGGCAGGCGGCGATGACTGACGATCAGAGCGGTGCTGTCGGTACGTCCTTGCGCCGCAAGGAAGATCTGCGGTTCCTGACCGGCCGCGGGCGCTACACCGACGACTTCAACCGGCCGGGCCAACTGCACGCCCATATCCTGCGCAGCCCCCACGCCCATGCCGGGATCGGCGCCATCGACACCGAGGCCGCAGCCGCGGCGGCCGGGGTCGTCGCGGTCTATACTGGTGCCGATCTGGCGGCGGCCGGGATCGGCGGGCTGCCGTGCGGCTGGGGCATCACCGACAAGCACGGCAAGCCGATGATCGAACCGGGCCATCCGGTTCTGGCCCAGGGCAAGGTTCGCCATGTCGGCGATCCGGTCGCCGTCGTCGTCGCCGAGACGCGCGACCAGGCCAAGGATGCGGCCGAACTCGTCGTGATCGACTACGCCGTGCTGCCGGCGGTCGTCGATGCCGTCGATGCGATCCAGCCGGGTGCCCCCCTGGTCTTCGACGAAGCCGCACAGAACACGTGCTATGAATGGGAGATCGGCGACCGGGTGGCGGTCGAAGCCGCCTTCGCCGGGGCCGCCCACATCGCGAAGCTCGATCTGCTCAACAACCGGCTGGTGCCGAACGCGATGGAGCCGCGCGCCGCACTCGGCGATTACGATGCCGGAACCGGAGACTACACGCTCTACACGACCAGCCAGAATCCGCATGTCATCCGGCTGCTCATGGGCGCTTACGTCTTGCATCTGCCCGAACATCGCCTGCGTGTCGTCGCCCCCGATGTCGGCGGCGGCTTCGGGTCCAAGATCTATCATTACGCCGAAGAGGCGATCGTCACCTGGGCGGCCGGCCGGCTGCAGCGACCAGTCAAGTGGACGGCCGATCGGTCGGAATCCTTCCTGTCCGACGCCCAGGGCCGCGACCATGTCACCCATGTCGAACTGGCGCTCGATGCGAATGCGAAATTCCTGGCGCTCAGGGTATCGACCACAGCCAACCTGGGCGCCTATCTCTCGACCTTCGCGCCCGCGATTCCGACCATCCTCTATGCGACCCTCCTGGCCGGGACCTATACGACGCCGGCGATTCATTGCGCGGTGCGTGCAGTGTTCACCAACACCGTGCCCGTCGATGCCTATCGCGGCGCTGGGCGGCCGGAGGCCACATATGTGGTCGAACGGATCGTCGATGTCGCCGCCCGCCAGCTGAAGCTCGATCCGGCGGAACTCCGGCGCCGCAACTTCATCGCAACGACCGCCTACCCCTATCAGACGCCGGTGGCGCTGCAATATGACAGCGGCGATTATTTCACCACCCTCGACCTGGCGCTGAAGGCGGCGGATTACGCCGGCTTCGAGGCGCGCCGCAAGCTCGCCGCGGGCAAGGGCAAGCTGCGTGGGATCGGCATCGCGACCTATATCGAAGCCTGCGGCATTGCGCCTTCGAAAGTGGCTGGATCCCTCGGCGCCCGGGCCGGGCTCTACGAGGCGGCCGAGATCCGGGTTCATCCGACCGGCAGCGTCACCATCTTCACCGGAGCCCACAGTCACGGCCAGGGCCATGAAACCAGCTTCGCCCAGCTGGTATCCTCGGGTCTGGGCGTACCGGTCGAGAATATCGATGTCGTCCATGGCGATACGGCGAAGATCCCGTTCGGCATGGGCACCTATGGCTCGCGCTCGCTGGCCGTTGGCGGCTCGGCCATCGTCAAGGCGATGGACAAGATCATCGCCAAGGGCCGCAAAATCGCCGCCCATCTGCTGGAGGCGGCCGAAGCGGATATCGAGTTCAAGGACGGCCAATTCACCGTCGCCGGCACCGACCGGGCGAAATCCTTCGGCGAGATAGCACTGACCGCCTATGTCCCGCACAATTACCCGATCGAGGAGCTCGAGCCCGGCCTCGACGAGACGGCTTTCTACGACCCGAAGAACTTCACCTTTCCCTCCGGCGCCCACATCGCCGAGATCGAGATCGATCGCGACACCGGGGTCACGACCGTCGTCCGCTTCACCGCCTCCGATGATTTCGGCCGGATCATCAATCCGATGATCGTCGAGGGTCAGGTCCATGGCGGCCTCGCCCAGGGCATCGGCCAGGCTCTGTTCGAAAATGCCCTCTACGACAAGGCGAGCGGCCAGCTGCTGACCGGCTCGTTCATGGATTACTGCATGCCGCGCGCCGACGATCTGCCGAGCTTCGACGTCTCGCACAATGTCACCCTGTGCACGCACAATCCGCTCGGCGTCAAAGGCTGCGGCGAGGCCGGAGCCATCGGCGCGCCGGCGGCGATCATGAACGCCGTCGCCGACGCGCTGGCGCCGCTCGGCATCGGCACGGTCGACATGCCGGCGACACCGGAAAAGCTCTGGCGGTTGATCCAGTCTCACCTGCCGGCCCAGGCGGCCGCTTAAGGAGTTCGTCCCATGTACGACTTCACCTATCAGTTGCCCAAGACCCTGGCGGAAGCCGTTGCCGCCATCGGAGCCGCCGAAGACGGCAAGCTCCTGGCCGGCGGCATGACGCTGATCCCGACCTTGAAGCAGCGTCTGGCCCAGCCGAGCGATCTCATCGATCTCGCCAAGCTTCCCGAACTCAAGGGAATCAGCCGGGGCGGCAAGAGCGTCACCATCGGCGCCATGACCACCCATGCCGAGGTCGCGGGCTCGCCCGTGGTCGAGGCCGCGATCCCTGCGCTGGCAGCGCTGGCGGGGATGATCGGGGACGCCCAGGTGCGCCATCGCGGCACGATCGGCGGCTCGATCTGCAACAATGATCCGGCAGCGGATTATCCGGCCGCATTGGTCGCCCTCGGCGCCACAGTGCGGACCAACAGCCGCGAACTCGCCGCCGAAGCCTTTTTCACCGGCCTGTTCGAGACGGCCCTGGAGCTGGGCGAGATCGTTCTTTCCGTGGAATTTCCCGTCCCGGACAAGGCGGCCTACGCCAAATTCCCCAACCCGGCCTCGCGCTATGCCGTAGTCGGCGTCTTCGTCGCCAAAACCGGAGCGTCGGTGCGTGTCGCCGTGACCGGGGCGGGGCCGGCGGTGTTTCGCGCCACTGCCTTCGAACAGGCCCTGGAACGGGACTTCGCAGCCGATGCAGTCGCCGGGCTGAAGCTCGCCGCCGATGACCTCAACGCCGATATTCATGCGAGCGCCGAATATCGAGCCCATCTCGTGACGGTAATGGCCAAGCGCGCCGTGGCCTCGATCGCGTGAACCGATCCCGACCGCCCGAATCGGTTGGGCGCCGATTCGGGCGGGAGGATGCTGCAGCGCTGTCGATTGTTGGCTTTACACACCGGATTGCGGCGCGCTTTGATGGCCGCAGAATGGCAACTGGAAATCCCCGCGCCCGATGCCGACCGAACCGATAGTGAGACCAACGCTGCCGCCCGACCCCCGCATCCTCGTCGCGCGCCTCGATTCACTGGGCGATTGCATCCTTTCCTCGAGTTTCTTCGCCGGGCTCCGCCAGCTCTTTCCGACGGCGCATCTCACCGGTGCCTTCAGCGAAGATGTTGTTCCGCTCTTCGACCATTGCCCGATCTTCGATCGGGTCGTGGCGATGCCCCTGGAGCCGAGCGATGGCCGACTGGGCTTGCTCGATCCACCGTATGATCTGGCGATTTGCCCGCGCTGGGATGTCGATCACTGGTCGACCCGACAGCTGGCGCTGGAGTCGCGGGCGCCGATCCGAGTCGGCTTCGACCGCGGCCCCTATCGCCACGACGAGCCGCGCGACGGCTGGGTCGGGGCCTATTTCTCCCATCCGGTTCGGACCCGGAGCGACTATCACGAGGTCGCGAAGGGCGGCGACCTCCTGCATTTCCTCGGGGCGTCGACGCCGGCACCGGATCCGCGGCTGTGGTTGTCGGCGGCAGAGGAGGGTGAGGCCGAGGCGTTCATTCGCGGCCATCGGCTGGAGCGCTTCGCCGTCCTCGCCGTTGCCGCACGCTGGTCGCACCGGGTCTGGCCGGTGGAGAATTTTCTGACGGTGATCGACGATTTGGTCACCCGTGAGAGCGCGCTGCGGTTCGTCGTGGTCGGCGGTGAAGATGCGCTGGCGCCGGGCGCCTGGCTTCACCAGATGCGGCCGGAAACCGTGGTCCATGCCGCCGGCTCGTTGCCACTGCTGGCCTCGGCTGCCTTGATCGCCCGATCCGTACTTTATATCGGCATGGATAGCGGGCCGAAGCACATGGCCGCCGCCGCCGGCGTTCCCGTCGTCGAAATTTCCTGCCACCCGCGATCGGGAAGCATCGATCACCCCAATTCGCCCAGCCGGTTCGGTGCCTATGCGACGCGCAATCGGGTGCTGAGACCGGCACGAGCGCGCGCACCTTGTGTCGATGGCTGCATGATCATGGGCGAAGCCCATTGCATCGTGCAGGTGCCGGCCGCCGATGTCGTGGCGGCAGCGCTCAGTCTGCTGGAGCGCCCGGGCCTCTGAAAACTCGGCGGTCTCGATCGGCCGCCGAAGCGACTACCCTTGCCGCCACCAATCTTCGTCGGTTTCGTAGCCGAGCCGGATCAGCATTTCCGTCCCGCCCAGATCGTGGAAGCGGCGGCGAGCTGGAGCGTCGAAGATCCGGCACCAGTCGCTCGTCGCGCCGCCGACCGACCAGTTGGGCGGGATGAAACTGTCCTCGGGCAGGGCTATCCCTTCGGACCATTCCGGACGGCGCGACATCCGGCGCTTCTCGCTCGCCACGAATGCCTGATAGCCCGCCTCGTCTTCGTTGGGGACGCCGGCCCCGCCCGCGAGTTCGCGCGCCAGCGCCAAGAGCCCGGAATAGCTCCCGAACGTCTCCTCGTACCGCACGAGCCGGACGCGCGCGCCCCGATCACGCGCCTCGAGCAGCGCCCTCGTGTGTGCGGCCCAGGAACCATACGGCATCCGGGCGGCGACGAAGGAGATGAAATCGGCGAGTTCCCCCCGCCGGACGAACCGGTTGCCGCCTTCCGCATAGAGATAGCGCGCCAGCGACACCGTGCAATTGCGGCCGTCGCGCATGGGAGCCAGGATCTCGTCCTCGAGATACTCCGGCCGCAAGACATGATCTTTGACGAAGACGGCCCGCCCCGGTTCCGCTTCATGAAAACGGCTGGAGAAATACCGGGCGACGGCGGGGTAGACCGAGTAATGCGGGGTGCCGAAGGCATGGGTCAGGAACTGCAGCAGGAATGTGCTGCCCGAACGCGGATAGGCGATGACGTACCGGAAGGGCGGGCCGATCTGCGGCTTTCGGTCCGGCACGGGCAGGTCTGCTTCGGCCGAACGGAGGCAGCGCACGCCCTCCCTCAGGAGAGCGGCGTCGCCGGGATAATCGGGGGCATCGTCCAGGCCCGCGGCCCTGACGAAATCGGAAACCCGGTTTCTGAGGGCGATGGCCTGGCGGAGCTCCCCCGTCTCGGCGAGGGCCACCGAGCGAAGGACCGACGCCGACAACCGCCACTCGGTCGATCCCAGACGGGCGAACTCTCGGCTGGCCCCTGCCGCATCGCCGGTGCCCAATTGGCGGACAGCGGCGACGAAGCAGTCGAAGGGTTCGGAATCGGGGGCGAACCGAGTCCGCAAGTCCGCGAGCGCGATTCGGTCGTCTCGGGCGACGGCTTCGACCAGCGCGCGCAGGCTGGCCCCGCCGACCTTGGTCGATTCCGGGACCACGAAATCGTAGGGCAGGGCGAAGATGGAATTGTCCGACGGCGTCGCCGAGGGGTCGCCCGGGCTTCCTCCGCCGGGGCCGTCGGCCCCCGATCCGTCGGCCGCCGCCCCGACGACATCTTCCAGCCAGCCGAGCAGGCTCGGCAAGAAACTGTCGTCGACCGCTCGAAAGAACAGAATCGACCCGGCTCGGGGCTCGGCCGGCAAGCGGTCGATGGCGATGGTCGACAGTCCCGCGCGGCCGGCGCCGGCAACCGCGGCAAAGCCGAAAAGCGCCGCCCGGTAGCCGTTGACCCGCATTCCTTCCAAGATGCGCCCGATCGTCGCCGCATTCTGGGCGGGAAGATTCGGATCGAACGAGGCGAGGACCAATTTCGGCGCTATCGCGCCGAAATTGAGATCGGCCAGAATCGTGAAATCATTGCCGCCGGCATCGATCCAGACGAGGTCGGCGCCGTTGAAATTGCCGAGCTCGATATGGGCCGCAATACCCTTCCCCGGAATCGAAGCGACCTCGGCAGTGGCGGTGCCGGCCCGGCCGGCCGGCGTTCCGTCGGGGCCGAAGAGGATTCCCTGCCACCCGTCTTCGATCAACGTCCCTCCGACGGCATCGAAGCCGGTGCCGACATGGATGAACCGCCGCTTGCCGGTGTGACGCAAATAGGGGACGACGACTTCTTCGAGCAGGTCGAAATTGGAAAATCCCGATCGGGTCGTGCCGAAAGCCGGAACGAGCGCGGCGATGCGGTCGGCCCGGGCGGTCTCGGGCAGAGCCTGCAGCCGCGCGGTTCGCCGATCCCAGTCGGCAATAATGTCCGAAAGGCAAGCCGCCAGCTTGGCGGCATAGCGGACCGTGTCGGCGAAGGGCTGACCGTCGGCGGTCACTTCCGCCAGCCGCGCCGCCGCCGCCTCCAGGCAGACCGGATCTCGCCCCAGCCGAACTGCGCGATCGATATACTGAGACTCGCTGAACGTCACCCAGTCGTCGAGTCCGATCTCCCGCAGCATGGCGTAGCTCTGCCGCGACCGGCAGGTCTGGCCGGCGCGGGCGACGATCGGCAGGCCGACGGCGACCGGATCCCAGATCGAGCACGCGCCCGAATAGGGGAAGCTGTCGAGATAGATGTCGGCGACGCCCAGGACCTTGTGCAGATCGGCGATGCTCGGCTGGGCCGGCAAGACCCGGACCCGGTTGTTCCCCAACCCCGCTTCCCGCATCTGTCCGACGATCCGGCGGAGCAGCGGCTGCGGATCGAAGCGCTTGCTCCAATTGGGATTGAACGGCAACAGGATCAGATAGGCCTCGGGAACTTGCGCCAGGATATCGATCCAGCACCGGCTGAGTTCCGGCAGGATCTTGTAACTGGAGGCCGCCGAGATATAGATCGGCGCAGTATCCGGGATGCCCAGTTCGGCGCGGCTCACCGTGGTCGTCGCGATTTGCGCCTGGAGCATATGCTGGAAGGGGAAGCAGGTATGGGCGCCGGGCATCCGGACCAGCCGTTCGGTATAATGCGCCTCGGCTCCCGGGATCTCGCCATACTCGCCCGAGATCATGACATCGATATTGCGCAATCCCGACGGCATCGGCGTCCAGGTCGCCGTCGCCTGGATTCGGGCGATCCGCTGTGCGGCGAACATCACGACGGCGTTGGGCGATGCCGACAGGTTGGTGGCGAAGACGGCGATGTCGAGATCCTCGCTGCGCAGCAAGGTGGTGCTGGCGATGATACTGTTGGGCAGGCGAATGAACGTCTCCGCCGCATTCCGGCACAGCGCACCGATCCCGCCTTCGGGGTCCATCCGAGTATAGAGCCGGACATCGAAGCCCTGCCTCGCCAGATGTTCCATATGGGCCAGCAAGAAGACGCTTTCGGTCCGATCCTGGACGGAAATCGCGATGAAGCCGATCCGCGGCCGCCGCCGGGTCGGCCGGCGAACGACGAGCTGGTCGAGCCGGGCACCTTCGAGCGTCATCAGCCGTTCGATGACGCGCCCGCGGGCGAGCATGGCCGCGCACATGTTCTTCTCGTTGAAATAGCCCTGGACATAGAGGTCGGAGGCAAGAAACGCCGTCATCAGCGGCAGCCGCTCCTGCACCGTCGTTCGTTCGAACCGGTCCAGCACCTGCGCCATCAGCGGCGCCAGCGTGTCGGCGAAGCGATCGGCATCGCCCGGCCGGAGAAAGGGTGGCGGCGATCCGAGCAGCGCCTTCAACCAGAACGGCTCCGCCCAGCCGAGATCCTGGTCCAGAGGCCGCAGGGCGACCAGCTCATAGCCGTGCCAGGACAGGGCCAGAGCCGCCAGACCATAGACGAAACCGGCATCCTCGGCCCAGCTCCGGTCCAGCCGGCGGCAGCATTCGGCGAAGGTCGCCTCTTCTTCGGCCGTGCGCGGCAGATGCCGGACCCGGGATTCGAGGATCCCGGTGATCAGGCGGCTCACCGGCAGTTCGAGCCGGGTGCGGATCAGGGTGCCGGGTAGGGCCAGCAGGGCATAGATCGCGGCATCGCGGGTCGGGCGCAGTTGCTCGAGCTGGCGGTCGTCGGGGATCGGGCGATAGGCTTCGAGCAGCGACGTGAATTGATCCGCGGCGGCGATGAAATGCTCGATCTCGGCCCCGTGTTCGCGGGGTGGAGATATCTCGGCGGGTTCCTCCTCGCCCGCCGCCGGGGCAATGATGATGAGGCCGTCGCGCTCGGCGCAAGCCACCAATTCCAACGCGCCGAGCGACCGGCAGGCGCTGCGTCCGTCGCTGGCATTCATCCGCAATCCATGTCGGTGACACATGATCTGGCCGTTGCGAACGGCGCCGCCGGCCAGGTCGGCGCCCTCGTGCGGGCAGCCGCGGAAGAAGGCTATGGGCTTGCCGTCGATCCGGGCGATGCAGAGATCGTCCGAGACCGGGCGGATCTCCCCCTCCGGCAGCATGCCGCTCGGTATCACGATGGCACCGTTGGCCGAGACCTGGGCCGCTACCACCGGCGGCAGCCGGCCGCTCGTGTCGATCGTGACCGGACCGCGATCCGGCAGGCCCAGGCTGTAATCGACCGGGTTGGGCGGCGGACCGTCGGCCGAGCAGTCCGCCGGCCGCACGTAATTGTACCAGGGCTTGCTCGGGTATGTCGGCACGCCCGGGGTCACGCGGAAGCTGATCACGCACCGGGTCCGGTCGGTCTGGTTGATGGTCGAGCCGTGCACATGGACAGTCTCGAAAATCCACGCGTCGCCGGCACCCAGATCCATGGTCACCGGCGGCCCCAGATACTGATCCGGCCGGATGCCGCCATCCTCGCCGGTAAAGGGCAGGTGGTGGCCGTAGAATTGGGGAAAGACCGACATCCCGTTGGCTTCGGCCACGGGCTCGATCGCACACCAGACATTGATGGCGCCGGTCGGGTGGAAATGCCGGCTATCCTGGTGCGGCGGGTGCAGGGTCAGTTCGCCGCCGCTGCCGCGCCGCTGGACATAGGCTCGGAGGGCGGCCTCGTGCCGCGTGCCGACATCGTGCGGGATGAAGATCCGGACATTCGGCGTGTCCTCGAAGTGCACGTCCGGCCCGAGCCCCAGCAACGAGCCGGCCAGATCCCCGACGATCTTCGCGGCCAGTCGGCGCGAGCGCTGCTTCATCAGGGGCGTCATCCGCATCAGCTGGTCGACCGGTATGAATTCATGGAGCCGGCCGAGGCCGCGGGCGACAGCCTCGGCCCGCGCGACCGGCCCCGCCACCTCCTCGAGCGTGTCGAGGATGAGGGCGCGCAAGGGGGCCAGCGCACCGATCGCCTGGAGACAATTGCGGACCACGAAGATCTCCCCGCGCTTCAGGCCGGGGGCCACCCGATCCAGTCCGACCTCGGTCACACCGGTGAGGGAATGGCGCTCGACGCGCGGCGGCGGCAGGGCGGTCATCGATCTCTGATCTCCAAAAGACGCGGCCGAGACGACCCGGGTCGCCTCGGCCAGGAAGGCGGCGCAGGCGCGCTCCGCCCGATCGGCGGCCTCGTCCAGAACCGATTGCGGCACGGGCCGGACCCGCTCGAACGCTTGCGCCAGCTGGTCCGGAGCGGGCAGCTCGGCGAAGGACGCGATGCCCAGATCCGCCGCGATGCCCCGCAATTTCTGTTGGCGCTCGAAAATGACGACGCGGCTGCCCAGCCACGCTCCGATTATCGCGCCGTGAAAACGCGATGAGAAGAGGCGCGCCGGGCGGCCCCAGCTGCGGACCAGTTCGTCCGTCGAATCGGTCTGGTAATCCGGCTGGCGGAGTTCGATCAGCGCGCGCGCCGCGGCCGGAAGCCGATGGTAGAGTTCCAATTCCGACCCGGGCAAGGGACGCACTTCCTGTACCAGCCACGGCACCGTCCGGCCGGCACCGGCGGTCGCCTCGATCAGCGCCGCCAAGGCCTCGATCGAGAACTGCTCGGCCCGCTCGAAATTGCAGATGAAACCGGTGCTGTCCGGTTCGAGCCGGGTCGGGGACAGATTGCGGAGGGCCAAATGGGCGAGATCGGCCCCGGTCGCGGTCCGGGTGAAGCCCATCCGACGGAGCGAGGCGGTCGAAAGCGCTTCGCGCGTCCAGATCCAGGCGGCATTGTCGAGCAGCGCCCGGATGTCGGGGCGCCCGACATCGGTCCGGTAGTCGACACTGCAGCCGAGAAAGAAGGCTGGCTTGCCGAGGCGGCGGCATCGCTCGAGCTGAACGACCTGATCGGCCAGCATCCAGTGATCGTCGAGCGGCTGCAGGATCGACCCGCCCAGACCGAGCCAGAGGTCGCAGGCATCGGTCAGCGCGTCGCGTGTCGCCGGGCTGTAGACCGACCACTCGATCCGCGGAAAGCGGCGGCGCTGGGCGTCGATGTCATAGCGCGTCGTGCAGGTCAGCTTCAGCCCCGGCGGCGCCGCCGCGATGCCCTTTAGGAACCCGGCGAGCATCAGATCGTCGCCGAGATTGCCGGCGCCGAAAAACATGTGCCCGATATGAACCTGCATGCCGCGGCTCCTCCGTCGCGCCGATTGCACCAGTACCCTCGGAATTCGAGACGCGCCAAGGTTATTTTGCGCCGCAGGGCCGCGGTCCGAGCACAGAATGCATCGGGCCCGACGCCGCTCACCTCGACCCGACCTGCCGTGGCAGCACCGCAGGATCGGCGGGTTCAGCCGGGGCCCACCCGGCAGATCTCGCCCCATGCCTCGGTCGACCCCGCCGGAGTCATTAAAAATCAATAGGTTCTACTGTAGATTTCGACGGCCCCGGGGCTTTCGTTTCCGGTCGATGGGACCCTCGCCGACGGGACGTTCGGCAGCCGACCCCGAGGAGGGATCATGTCAGTTGCAATATCCGGCATTTCGCCGCTACCCCCGGCCGCCAGCACGCACGCCACCCCGGTGGAGGACAGCAAATCGGTCGCCGCTGCCCAGGAAGTGACGCCGCAGATCAGCACCGAGGTCACGATCACGAACCCGAACGGCTCGACCACCACGACGATCACCTATGACAACGGGACGATCACGACCACGAACGAGCCGGCACCGGCAGGGCCGCAAGCCGCGGCGAACGGAGATCATCCGGCAGCGGCGACGCAGGGCGGCCTGCTCGACGACGAGAATGTCGCGCAGACGGCCACGTTGTTGGCCGCTCAGGAGAAGGCCTCGGCAGGCACCTGACCCGGACCGCTATTTGCAGCTTATCTCCTCGACCTCGGGCAGGCCGTCGACTGAAACCGTCGCATTGTAGGCGACGGTGCATTCCTTGATCCCTGCCGGCAATCGGCGCTCGAGGGTGAGCGTCGTCGCGGCGTACCGGCAGCCGAGCCAATAGGGTCCCGGCCCGAGGGCCCCGAGCTTCCAGGTCGAGGTTATTTTCGACTTCGTCCGCTTTTCATCGTCGGGTGCCAGCGAACCGCCATCGGCAGGCGCGCCCTCGTAGAAGGTGACGCCGCTGAGCTGGGTTGGAACCGGGTCGTTCCGGGCGGTCCAGCCTTCGACCGGGGCCGCGAGTGCTGCCGCCACGGCCTTGATCTCGGCCGGACAGGTGATCTTGTCGGCGGCTGCGGCCGGACCGGCGGCCAGGATGGCGGCGAGCGTCAGCCCGATCCGGTGTTTCGCCATGGTGTGGTCACTCCGCTGCGGCCGAGCTGTCGGGATCCTGGCGCCCGAGATCGAACAGGGGCAGGAAGAATTCCGGGTCCTGAGCACCGGACAAGGCGTATTTGCCGTCGATGATGAAACAGGGCACGCCATTGATGCCGAGCCGGCGGGCACCGCGATCTTCGGCGAGAACGGAGTCACGCTCGGCGTTGCCGATCAGGAATTCGATCGTGGCGCTCCGATCGAACCCGAGCGAGGCGGCAATTTCAGTCAGCACCTCGATGCGGCCGATATCCTCCCCGGCTTCGAAATGAGCCTTGAACAAGGCATCGATCATCGCACCCTGCCGGCCCGAACGGCTGGCGAACCGGCTCAGCCGATGGGCGTTGACGCTGTTCGGAGTCCGCCGAATCCGATCGAAGCGGAAGGCGATACCTTCGGTCTGGCCAGCTTTGCCGATCCCTTCATAGACTCGCCCGGCATGGAGCGCGCTGCCGAATTTCGCGGCCAGATAGGTCTGGCGATCGATACCCTGCGCGGGCATCTCCGGATTCAGCTGAAATACCCGCCACAAAATTCGGTACGGCAAGTTCGGCCGCATGGCCAGGGCTCGCTGCAGCCGCCGGCGGCCGATATAGCACCAAGGGCAGACCACATCGGAGACGATTTCGATCAGCACGGCCGGGGCCCCTACCTCCAAAACCGTTTCGTTTCGGCGAAGCGCTTCCAGATCAGGGCGAAGCGCCCGTGGGCCGAGGTCACCTCGGCCGCGGTCCACCCGGTCACCATGCCAGCGGCGCGCGCGCCGTCGATCGGATCGCTCATGGTGATTCGCGGCAGCAGAGTGCGAGCGACGACGGCGTCGTTCATCGTACCCAGAATATCCTGAATTGATTTGAGCGCCGAGAGATAGCGCTTGGCCGGCCGGTCTGCAAACAAGAATCCGACGAATTCGGCGGTATAGCGGAGCTTTTTCGCTTGGATGCGGAGTGCGTGCAGTTCGACCGGCTGCGGATCGCGCAACGCGGAAGCCGCCGCCACCAGCTTGCGGTGATGCTTGCCCAGGAGCGTTCGCGCGTAGGCGGCAAAGGACTGGTCGAGCCGTTCTGCCGCTTCGGCAGCCGCGGGTTCGGGCCAGATCCCGGCGTCGAACCAGGCGGCGAGCCGGCACGAGAGTGCCGCGAAATCGGGAGCGCTCGCCGCTCGGCGCGCGGCCTCCGCAGCGCCCTCACGCAAGTGCGCCGCGCCCAGGCGCAGGCTGCGCAAGCAGGCTTCGTCGCCGCTCGCCCGGGTCAACGGGTCGAGCGTCTCGGCGAGGAAGACATCCAATTCGCGCGCCTGCCCGAGCTTGCTCGCCAAGGCACCGAGATCGCGGGCGAGCGCTCGGCGGGAGAACCCCGGCAGCGCATCGCGGAACACCGACAACGCCGAGCGCAGCCGCCTGATCGCCACCCTGGCATCGTGGATCCGATCGGGCTCGGCCGTACCTTCGAGCGACCGGAGTTCGGCCCGCAAGGCGGCGGTCGCGGCCCGACCGATCGCCAATATCCCTTGTCGCACGGTCATCCCCGGCTCCAGCGCCGCGGTTCCGGACCGGTTCGCGGGCCACCAATCGACCCCGGCGATCAGCCTGTAGCCCTGCTGAACAGGATCATGGGTGGCGAGCCGAAGCGGCAGGGCGCGCTGCAATCGTCGAGCAAAATCATAGAGACCCTCGGGCGGCCCGGACATCGGTGTCAGGGCGACCTGGCGGAATTCCAGCCGACCGGACGGCGATTCGATCGCCCCGACATCCAGCCTCACGATCAGTCCGGTTTCGCTCCAGTCGACAGACCAGGCCGTCCGCGCCACATCGAGCGCGAACACCGGCACCAGCATCTCGGCGCCGAGCCGGGCGACGAGGGCGGGATCGCCTCCCGGCAACAGGGCCAAGCGGGTGAGATCGAGCGCATCGCCGGACAGGGGGCTGTCCTGCTGGTGCAATATCCGCCCGCCGGTCGGCGCCTCCTTGATGTTGCGCAGGAGCTGAGTCCGCCGCTGCCCGGTGGTTTGCACGGCGATCGCCAACCCGGCCCGACCGAGACGATGATCGGCGGTGTCCCAGAAAACCTGGCGCAACTTTCGCGTGGTCGGTCGCCGCGCCGCCCCCGCCAGGAGCTCCGCTTGTTTGAACCCGGCGACTGCCTCCTCGGGCAGGTCCAGCAGCAATTGCAGATCGGGCATGGCGGCAGCCGCAACGCCCGCGGGGGCGGCGGTGGGCGTGCTCGTGCGCTGCTGCGCTCCACTTTCGGTACTCATGCCGGAACCCTGGGGCTGGCAGGACCCGTCGCGTTCTCGAAACGGCTCATCTGGGAAATTTGCGGCTCTCCTGACGTCCGAACATAGCATGCGACGGCCGAACCGGCGACGCCTCCTTGATCGAGGGGCCGGCGCGCTCAGCCGAACAGCGCAGCGAACCGGGCGATCGCCCGGTCGTGCCAGGGCACCGGCGAGGCCGCATCGTGGAAGCCGACATGGCCGCCGCTCGGGGTCAGGACCAACCGGACCGCGGCGAGCGCCGTCCAATCCACCCCGTCGTAGGCCGCGCGCGGGATCCAGGGATCGTCGAGCGCGTGGATGATCAGAGTCGGCACCCGGATCCCGGCGGCATAGGCCCGCGCCGAGCAGCGGACATGATAATCGTCGGCCCCGGCGAAACCGTGGCGCGGGGCGATGAACAGATCGTCGAACTCCCAGATCGACCGGCACTCTTCGACGGCCCGGCGCTCCGCCGGGCTCAGTCTCGCCGTCGGCACCAGGGCCTCGGCCTTGATCTGATTCAGCAGGTGGCGGTGATAGATCCAGTTCCGCGACGCTCGAATGCGACGCGAGCTGATCGCGAGGTCGAACGGCGCCGAAATCGAGACGGCGCCGAGCACGGTGCTCTCCGGTTCCCTTTCGCCCAGGAATTTCAGGAGCATGTTGCCGCCGAGCGAATATCCGGCGAGGAGCAGCCCGCGGGCTTTCAGGGCCGCGGGCAGAGCCCGCAAGGCGGCCGCCAGATCCTCGCTGCGGCCGGCATGATAGCGCCCGGAGCTGACCCGCTGCGACGCTCCGGCGCCACGCAGATCGAGGCGCAGGACCGGATAGCCCGATCCCAGGAGATGGCGGGCCGTGGTCACGACGTAGTCGCTCGAAGCGGTTCCGGTCAAGCCGTGGATGAGCACGACCAGCGGCTTGTCGCGGCCTTCATGGTAGTGGCCGATGAGCGCGTCGCCGTCGCCCAGCGGCAGAACCAGTTCCAGGCTTTCCGGCAGGGCCGCACCAGCCCCGCGCAAGACGTTGCGCAGCGTCTGGAGATCCGCGCCCCACCAGGGCGCTCGGGCCCGGAACGGGGGCAGATCGAGACTCTGGAGTGCTCCGGCGCGGTCCCGCCCGGTCAATTCGTCCCGCCATCACCCAGGAAACGTTCGATCACTGCGACCTGGTCGTCTGCCATCAGCGCGGGGGCGTGGCCGGCTTCCGGAACTTCGAACAAGCCGGCTTTCGGTCCGCGCCGGGTCATCTCCGCCGCCGTCTCGGCCCGCAGCAGATCGGACACGCCGCCGCGAATCACCAGCACGGGGCACCGGATCAACTCATAGACTCCCCAGAGATCGACATCCTGCTGCGGTTCACGGAACGGCAGGCCGATCGCCGGATCATAGGCGAGGGCCAGCTTGCCGTTTTCGAGGCGGCGGTGGCCATGTTCGGCCATGCGGCGCCACTGCGTATCGGTCAGCCGGCCGAAGGGCGCCGAGACCCGGCGGAAATAGGCCTCGACCGCGGCCAGATCGTCGAATTCCTCGCCCCCGCCGACATAGGTTCCGATCCGCTCCAGCGCCGCCTTGGGAATCAGCGGGCCGACATCGTTCAGCACGAGCCGGCGGATCGGCGATTTGGGCGTCGCCGCCAACATCATGCCGATAATGCCACCCATCGAGGTGCCGACATAGTCGACGCTGTCGCAGTCGAGGCTGCCGATCAGGGCGGCTATGGCGGCGAGATACAGCGGGTAGCCGTAATCGCTCGCGACCGGCAGAAAGTCGCTGAGACCGCGGCCGGGCATGTCCGGGGCGACAACCAGGCGCCGATCGGCCAGGCGCTCGGCCAGCACGTCGAAATCGCGTCCATTCCGCGACAGGCCATGGACGCAGACGACGGGCGGGCCGTCTGCCGAGCGCGGCGCCCACCGGGCATAGGCCAATTTGTAGAAACTGTGCGGGCCGAGGCAGAGGAGGGACTGGGCGGTCATCGGCATGGCGATCGGGTCTCCCGGAAGAGGGTCGGATTTGGTTGGTCGGACGATCGCTTCCGCCCGCTGCCCGCAGAGGCTCATTTCGCGCCCGGCTCGGCGGGGGAGGAGGTCTCGTCGACCATGTGTTCGGTCATGATATTCTGCTTCCGTCCAGCCTGGTAGCCCGGCTCCCCGGCATAGAGTGCGCGGAGATAGGCGACATCGTCCGCCGTCCAGCCGTCGGGCGGGGTCCGATTGCCGCAGTTCGCGGCGAGCAGGTCGAGGATGCTCGGCAGCTCGGTGCAGGCGTCGAGAGATCTGGCTTCGATCAGGGCCAGCATCGCGACATAGTCGGCGATCGGTCCGATCGCGCGGCCTTGGAGGGCGCGGCCATCGCCCAGGATGATGACGTTGGTGAACAGGCTGCTGCCGGGGCGGGTCGAGCTGCCCTCGACATCGGGCACGGTCTCGCCGGTCCGCCGGCTGACCGTCGAAGTCAAATACCAGGCCTTGATCGGGCGATCGACAGTCTCGAGTGCCGCCGTCCGAGCGACATGATGATAACCGAGATAGGCGCCGAATTTCTTGGCGGCGACGGCGTCCGCCACACTCTGGGGATCGTCTGTGAACATGATCTCGACATTCGGCCGGCATCCCGCCGGCGCCCGGTCGAGCGCTCCCGTCAAGTCGGCGAGTGTCGCGACCCGATCCGAGACAAAGGCAGCGAGGGCGGGCGAAAGGCCGAGCGTCAGCGGGCAGACGGCATGCGTCCACCGCGCGATGTTTCCGCTCCTCGCCGGCGCTGCGTGGGCTTCGACGAAGCGCGTCACGACGTCCCGGCGCTGTTCGGGCGTCCGGATGCCGATCACCGTCAGGCGCTCGGTGACCCCCGCCGCCGGATCGGACGGCGACGGGGATTGCGCTCCGCCGGGGGCTGCCGGGGTGGCGTCGGCCTGCGCCGGAGAGCTCGGGGCGACGGCGGCGCCCTCTCGCGGCCCGGCTACGGGTTCCGAACGCGCAACCGGCCCCGGCGTTGCCGGACGCTGCTGGCCGGCTCCGGCGACGCAGGCGGAAACAAGTAGAGCCGCCGCGCCCAGAGAGAGACGCGCCCGCCGAGCCGGCGGCACGAAGCGAGAGAAAGCCTGTGACAGCATGGTCAGGATCCTGTCGGGAGCGATCTGTTCGCAACCGCCTTCGCTCCCCTTCACCTGGAAGTGGCGAAAGCCCGGCAATTCTTAGCTGGTTCCGGGTCCCGGGCCCACCCGAATTCGCTGGACGCTGCTCGACGCGGCTGTCCAGCCGCGGCCCGAGGGATCTGCCGCGTCTCCGCTCCGCGAGATTATTTGACCCAGTTGAAATTCAACCGATAGGCCGGCGGCGCCTCCGGCCGGTCTTCGGGCCAAGGTGGCGGCAGGTCCCGGCTCGGATCGCCCGCATAGACGATCCGGCGCCTCCCGGCGATCGGCAGGCTGTCCCACAAGGCGGCGCCTCGGCGCAGCGGCGCCTCTTTTTCGCCGAGGCTGAAGGGCGGCGCCTCGCCGCATTGACGGTAGTGGATGGCGAAGCCGGTGCGGTAGCAGACGGTCGGCCGCCTCGAATGCACGCGCCGGGCAGCACGCTCGCGCAGAGCCATCGAGAAGATTCGATCGCAAATTCCCCAGAGCGACACGGGAATGGCGTTCCACACCTCGATGAGAGGGAATATCGGCTGGCGCAGGAGCATGCAGCTGGTATCGACGAAACCGGTCTTCTGCTCGTCGATGCCGAGCAGACTGCCGTCGAGGCGGTGCAGCGACCGGCCAGCCGTGGCGAGATCGGCGTTCTCATGCAGCGCCAGTACGACCAATGTCGCGATGTGATCCGGCTGCAGCCAATTGTCGGCGTCGAGAAAGGCGATCGCCTCGGCGCCCGCTTCGATTGCCGCCACGGCACCGGCATAGCGGCCGGCACTGCCGCCATCGCCGTGCGCGGCCGGAAGTTTCAGATGGAGGACCGGCCATCCGTCGACTGCGGGATTGGGAAAGCCGTCGGCGACCATGACATGCCGGCAGGGATAATATTGCGCGGCGACGCTGCGGTAGCACTGCTCCAGGAGCGCGATCGATTCACGATGATACGGCGTGACCACGGCGACTTTCATGGCTGACCCGGATCAGAGGGGAACGAGCGCCGGCGAGCACAGCCGGCACACGGCCGTAATCTATCGCGATTTCCGGTGTCGGAACCATCGTGATATTCAGGATGGCCAGGAATTAGGGGAGATGGCATCAGTCGACGGCAGCCGGAATTGCTGAAGAAGTCGGGCTGACCGGTGGGGACGCGGTTGCCTCTCGACGGCGGGCCGGCCATAGCGGGGTTTGTCGAGCCAGCGCAGTTGCCCTCTGACCATGCCATGCGCTATCCCAGAGTTTCGCAACATCGCACGAAAAGGAACGCGCAGCGCCATGGCAGTCGAGGGTCCCCTCTCCGGCGTCGTCGTCGCCGATCTGTCCCGGATTCTGGCCGGACCCTATTGCACGCTCCTGCTGGCTGAACTCGGCGCCCGGGTGATCAAGATCGAGCCGCCGGACAAGGGCGACGACGCAAGGCAATACGGGCCCTTCGTCAAAGGCAAATCGGCCTATTTCATCTCGATCAATCGCGGCAAGGAGTCGATCGCGCTCGATCTGAAGAACCCCGCGGACAAAGCCGTGTTCGAGGCGCTGTTGAGCAAGGTCGATGTCCTGGTCGAGAATTTCCGGCCCGGGACCATGGAGAAGCTGGGCTACGGCTGGGAGACCTTGCATCCCAGATTCCCCCGGCTGATCTACGCCGCCGCCTCCGGCTTCGGCCACACCGGCCCTTACGCCCGGCGTCCCGCCTACGACATGGTCGTCCAGGGGCTGGGCGGGATCATGAGCATCAACGGCCATCCGGGCCAGCCTCCGGCTCGGGTCGGCATTTCGATCGGCGATCTCGGCGCCGGCCTCTATACGGCGGTCGCGATCAATGCCGCGCTCTACGACCGGGCCCGGACCGGCGAAGCGCGCAAGATCGATATCGGCATGCTCGACTGCCAGGTGGCCCTGCTCGAAAACGCCGTGATGCGCTATGGCGTCACCGGCACGCCGCCGGGGCCGCTCGGGGCCCGCCATCCCTCGATCACCCCGTTCGAGCCGTTTCGGACCGAAGACGGGCTGCTCATCATCGCCGCCGGCAACGATTCCCTGTTCGTCAAGCTGGTCACTGCGCTGGGGCTCCCCGGCCTCGCCGAGGCGCCGCGCTTCCGGACCAACGATCTGCGCTGCCGCAATGCCGATGCCCTGGCCGCGGCACTCGAAGCCGTGCTGGAGACCAAGCCCGCCAGCCATTGGGCTTCCGTGCTGGATGCCGCCGGCGTGCCCTGGGGCCCGATCAACACCATCGACAAGACGCTGGCCCACCCCCAGGTCGCCGCCCGCAACATGCTGGTGACGGTCGACGATCCGGTCACCGGCACTCTCACCGTTTCCGGCAATCCGCTGAAGCTCAGCGGCTTCGCCGATCCGGGGACGCGCGCCGCCGCACCCGAACTCGATGCCGATCGCAAGCGCATTCTCGAAGAACTCGGGCTTTAGGCCCAAACGACGGAGACCCGCCATGCCGGACTCGCTGGAGCCGAACCTCAACCCCTTCGCGCTCGCCAAGGAACTGTCCAATCTTCTGCTGATCGACGGCGAGTTTCAGCCGGCCCGCTCGGGCAAAATCTTCGGCATCGTCAACCCGGCGACCGGCGAGACCATCGCGGAAGCCGCCGATGGCGGGGCGGCCGATGTCGATCTCGCCGTCGCCGCGGCGGCGCGCGCGCAGAAGGAATGGCGCAAGCTGCATCCGCGCGAGCGCGGCCGGCTGGTCGGCGAATGCGCGCGCCTGCTCCAGGCCCATAGCGAGGAGATCGCCCGGCTCGTGACGTTGGAGACAGGCAAGGCTCTGCGGACGGAAAGCCGGGTCGAGGCCGGGGTGCTGGCCGATGTCTTCACCTTCTTCGGCGGCCTCGGCGGCGAGATCAAGGGCGAGACCGTGCCGTTCAAGACCGAGAGCCTGACCATCACCCAGCGCGAGCCGCTGGGGGTGGTCGGCGCGATCATTCCCTGGAACGTGCCGCTCATGCTGATGGCGCTGAAGATCGCCCCGGCGATGGTCGCCGGCAACGCGGTGATCGTGAAATCGGCCGAGGAGGCGCCGCTCGCCGTGTTCCGCGCCTGCCAGATCATGAACCAGGTGCTGCCGCCGGGCGTGCTGAACATCCTCTCCGGCGACGGGCCGGGGGCAGGTGCGCCGCTGGTCGCACACAGGGGCGTCGACAAGGTGACCTTCACCGGCTCGGTCGAAACCGGCAAGATCGTCTACAAGGCTGCGGCCGAGAAGCTGATCCCGGTGACGCTGGAACTGGGCGGCAAGAGCCCGATGATCGTCATGGGCGATGCCGACCTCGACAAGGCCGTGGCCGGAGCCGTGACCGGCATGCGCTTCACCCGCCAGGGCCAGAGCTGTACCGCCGCCAGCCGGATCTTCGTCCACGCCTCGCTCCACGATGCGTTTCTGGCGAAGCTCGAGGCCAAGGTCGACGCCATGGTCATGGGCGATCCGCTCGACGAGAAGACCGATATCGGCGCCATCATTTCGCCCGCGCAATTCGACAAGGTGAAGAGCTATATCGCACTCGGCGAAGCCGGCGGCACGGCGCATCGCTGTTCGGCGCTCCCGACCGATCCCAAGCTCGCCAAGGGGCTCTTCGTCCAGCCGGTGATCTTCACCGGCGTCGCCAACCACCATCGGGTCTGCCGCGAGGAAATCTTCGGCCCGGTCACGGCCCTCATCCCGTTCGAGAATTACGAAGACGCGATCACCCAGGCCAACGACACGGAATACGGCCTCGCCGCCTCGATCTGGACCCGGGACCTGAAGACGGCACTCGACGCCACCCAGCGACTCGAAGCCGGCGTCGTTCAGGTCAACCAGAATTTGGTGGTCCAGGCCAACATGTCCTATGGCGGGGTGAAAAGTTCCGGCCTGGGCAAGGAGGCGACGCTCGAATCCATGCTCGAACATTTCACCACCAAGAAGACCATCATCTTCAATCTCGGTTGAGGCGGGCGGGCATGAGCGCCGGCGACGCAGCGCCCCTGCCCGATCTCGACGATATCCGGCAGGCGGCGGCGACCATCGCCGGCGCCGTCTATCGGACTCCGGCCGTGCCGGCCCTGGCCTTGAACGCGGCCTTCGGCCTCGACATCGTGCTCAAGCTCGAGACCCTGCAGCGCACCGGCTCCTTCAAGGAGCGCGGCGCCTTCAACCGGCTGAGCCGACTGACCGAGGCCGAGCGTGCCCGCGGCGTCATCGCCATGTCGGCCGGCAATCACGCCCAGGGTGTCGCCTATCATGCCCAGCGTCTGGGCATTCCCGCGACCATCGTCATGCCGCTGGACACGCCCTTCACCAAGATCGAGCGGACCGCCGCCTACGGCGCGCGGGTGCGATTGCGGGGTACCGGGCTGGGCGAGGCCCGGGAAGCGGCCGATGCGATCGCCGCCGCCGAGGGGCTGGTCTTCGTCCACCCCTATGACGACCCCTGGATCATCGCCGGCCAGGGCACGCTGGCGCTCGAGCTGCTCGAGGATTTCCCCGCCCTCGACACGTTGATCGTGCCGATCGGCGGCGGCGGGCTCATTTCCGGCATTGCCATCGCGGCCAAGGCGCTGAAGCCCGGGATCGAGATCGTCGGTGTCCAATCCCGGCAATTCCCGTCGATGTACAATGCGCTCCGCGGCTTGCCCAACCCGGTGCCGGCCCAGACCGTGGCCGAGGGCATTGCCGTCAAGGAGCCGGGCCGGCTCACCAAACGGATCGTCGAGCGCCTGGTGGACGACATTCTGCTGGTCGACGAGGATCACCTCGAGCGCGCGATCGAGATGCTGCTGACGGTCCAGAAACTCTCGGCCGAAGGGGCGGGTGCCGCGGGAGTGGCGGCGTTGCTGGAGTATCCCTCGCGCTTTCGGGCCCGGCGCGTCGGCGTGGTCCTGTGCGGCGGCAATATCGATGCCCGGCTGCAGGCCTCGATCCTGATGCGCGGCATGGTCCGCGGCGGCCGGCTCGTCCGCTTGCGTGCCGAGATCACCGACGCTCCCGGCACGCTCGCCAAAGTCGCACGCATCATCGGCGATCAGGGCGGCAATATCGTCGAGATCTTTCACCAGCGCCTGTTTTCTGACCTACCGGTCAAGCTCGCCACGCTCGAAGTCGTGTGCGAGACCCGCGATATGGGGCATGTCGCCGAGATCGTCGCCAAGATCACCGAAGCGGGGTTCGCGACCGAGTTGCTGTCGCACCGGGCCCTGGACGGACGGCCGTGAACGGCGCACCGGTGCCGTCGCGTTTCGCAGTTTCGTGCGGTCCCGTCCGGTCGGCGCCTTTTCCCGCCTCGAGCTGGTGACCGGGCGCGCCCCGCGGGAATCGGGAGTGGGCCGCCGGCCGATTCCGCTCGGCCCTGGGCCGTCGCCAGCCGTGCATCGCAGCCATTCGACCCCCGGAATCGAATAAACTTGCCAAACGCGCGCTCGCGGGCGCTCCGATTGTCGCCACGAGTGCATTTTGGAATTGATCCAGGAATGGCACCATTGTGTTCGCGGCGTTAAAGACTTTGTTAACGGGGTGGGGTCCAACCTGTTAATGTTAACCCTAACACATGCATACGACGAACCGAATTAGGGAGACCATCATGCGGGTTCTGATCGTCGAAGATGATACGGCGACCTCGGCGAGTATCGAACTGGTGCTGAAAGCCGAAGGATTCATCTGCGATACGACGGATCTGGGTGAAGACGGGCTGGAAATCGGCAAGCTCTATGATTACGACATCATCGTGCTCGACCTGATGCTGCCGGATATCGACGGCTACGAAGTCTTGCGCCGGCTGCGCGCGGCCCGGGTTCGCACCCCGATCCTCATTCTCTCCGGCCTCGGCGAACTCGATCACAAGATCAAGGGGCTGGGCTTCGGCGCCGATGACTTCCTGACCAAACCTTTCGACAAGCGTGAACTGGTCGCCCGCATCCATGCCATCATCCGGCGCGCAAAGGGTCATTCTGAATCGATCATCCGGACCGGCCGCTTCACGGTCAATCTCGATACCCGCACGGTCGAAGTCGACGGCAAGCCGCTGCATCTGACCGGCAAGGAATACGGTATTCTCGAATTGCTGTCGCTGCGCAAGGGCACGACGCTCACCAAGGAGATGTTTCTCAATCATCTCTATGGCGGCATGGACGAACCCGAACTCAAGATCATCGACGTCTTCGTCTGCAAGTTGCGCAAGAAGATGGCGACCGCTACGTCCGGCGAGAATTACATCGAGACGGTCTGGGGCCGCGGCTATGTCTTGCGCGACCAGCCGACACCAGACCACACCGGCACCGCCCGCAATCCGGCGCCGGCCGCAGCCCCAGTCTGAGCCGAAATTTCGCGCCCGGCGGCGCTACCCGAGCCAGGCCGGGACCGGCAGCTGCTTCTCGCGCAGAAACGCCGGGTTGAACAGCTTCGACTGATAGCGTGCGCCACCGTCGCTGAGGATGGTGACGATCGTGTGTCCCGGCCCGAGTTCCCGGCCGAGCCGGATCGCTGCCGCGATGTTGATCCCCGTCGAGCCGCCGAGCACCAGCCCCTCGTGCTGGACCAGATCGAAGATCACCGGCAGCGCCTCTTCATCGGGGATCTGCAGCGCGCCGTCGATCGGGGCGCCGGCGAGATTGGCGGTGATCCGGCTGTTGCCGATGCCCTCGGTGATCGAGCTTCCGGTCATGACCAGCTCGCCCTTCGTATACCAGCCGTGGAAGGCCGACCCCATCGGGTCGGCGATGACGATCCGGATCTCGGGGTTGCGGGCCTTCAGCGCCATGCCGACGCCGGCGATGGTGCCGCCAGTGCCGGCCGAGCAGGTGAAGGCGTCGATCCGTCCCTCGGTCTCGGCCCAGATCTCCGCCCCGGTGGTCAGGCGATGGCCCTCGCGATTGGCGACATTGTCGAATTGATTGGCCCAGACGGCACCGTTCGGCTCGGTCGCCGCGAGTTCGGCCGCGAGTCGTTCGGAATAGCGAACGTAGTTGCCGGGATCGCGATAGGGCACGGCCGGCACGAGGCGCAGGTCGGCACCGACCAGACGCAGGAAATCCTTCTTCTCCTGGCTCTGGGTCTCGGGCATGACGATGACCGTCCGATATCCCAGCGCGTTGCCGACCAGGGCCAGGCCGATGCCGGTATTGCCGGCCGTACCCTCGACGATCGTGCCGCCGGGCCGGAGCAGCCCGCGCGCTTCGGCATCGCGCACGATGGCGAGGGCGGCCCGGTCCTTGACCGAACCGCCGGGGTTGAGGAACTCGGCCTTGCCGAGAATGGTGCAGCCGGTCGCCGCCGAGGCGCGCTGAAGGCGAATCAGGGGCGTGTTGCCGATACTGCCGAGGAAGCCGTCGCGTAGAGTCATGATGCGGCCGAGTTTATCCATTCCCGAACCGGACGTCATGCCCTCAATGATCCCATTACGCGTGGCCGGCGCCGGCGCAACCGCGCCGTCACAGCGCCCCCGGACGAACGAATTTGGTCGAGAGGATGATCGAGGAGACGGTCCGCTCGATGCCTTCGAGGGCCCCGATCTCGTCGATCGCCTGGTCCATCTGCTCGACCGAGACGGCCTCGACCAGTGCGATCAGGTCGTACATGCCGCTGACCGAGTAGAGGGCGGCGATCTGGGGGATGCGCCGCAATCCCGCCTCGGCCCGGGCTGCCGATTTCGGGGCGACTGTGATCAGAACCTGGGCGCGGATGAGCGACCGGGCGAAAGGCCGGGCCAGAAGCACCGTATATCCCTCGATCACGCCGTGGCGCTCGAGCCGTTCGAGCCTGCTCTGTACCGTGGTCCGGGAGAGCTCGAGGCGCCGCGCCAACTCGGCCGTGGGCAGCCGGGCATTCTCGCGGAGCAGGCGCAGCAGTGCCTCGTCCGTAGCGTCGATGGTCATATTGCTCATGATGTTCGTCGTTCTGCCGAATACGACTCCGCCGTTCGTCGCCTTGATTACTACAAACCGACGAAAGCTGCTTGTAAAGTTTTACTCTGGATCGGGACTTCGGGAGGCAGTCGTGAAGAACATCCTCGTCATCGGCGCCGGTACGATCGGGTCGACCATCGCCGAAATGCTGGCCGGGACCCGGGACTACGCCGTCACCATCGCCGACCATTCGGCCGAGCGGCTGCAGCGGCTGGAGGGGCTGCAGGAGGTTGAACGGCTGGTGCTCGACATCGGCGACGAGCCGGGTTTGCGCCGGGCGCTCGGGGGGCAATTCGCCGTGCTGAGTGCGGCGCCCTATCACCAGACCGCCAAGATCGCGCAAGCCGTCAAGGGTGGCACCACGCATTACCTCGATCTCACCGAGGATGTCGCCACGACCCGCCTGGTCAGGGGCCTGGCAGCCGGCGCGCCCAGCGCCTTCATCCCGCAATGCGGGCTCGCCCCGGGCTTCGTCTCGATCGTGGCCAATGATCTGGCCGGTCGCTTCGACCGGCTCGATCAGATCAAGATGCGCGTCGGCGCCTTACCGGAATTTCCATCCAACGCGCTGAATTATAATCTCACCTGGTCGACCGACGGGGTCATCAACGAATATTGCGAACCGTGCGAAGCGATCGCCGGCGGGGTGAAGTGCAGCGTGCCGGCGCTCGAGGAACTCGAAGAGTTCTCGCTCGACGGCACCAAGTACGAGGCCTTCAACACCTCGGGCGGGCTGGGCTCCCTGTGCGAGACGTTCGAGGGCCGGATCCGCTCGCTCAATTACCGCACCATCCGCTATCCCGGCCATTGCGCGATCATGAAGGCCTTGCTGAACGATCTGCGCCTGCGCGACCGGCGTGACGTGCTCAAGGATATTCTGGAGAACTCACTGCCCGCGACTCTGCAGGACGTCGTGGTCGTTCTTGTGACGGCGAGCGGCTGGCGCGGTGACCGCTTCCTCCAGGAAACTTATGCCAACAAGATTTACAGCCAGACTCTGGGCGGGCGCCGGCACAGCGCCATTCAGATGACCACGGCCGCCGGCATCTGCACCGTGCTCGACCTGCTGGCCGAGGAGAGGCTGCCCCGATCCGGTTTCGTACGCCAGGAGGGTGTGCCGCTGGAGAGCTTCCTCCAGAACCGGTTCGGCCGCCTCTACCGCCCGGTCGAGCGCGCCGCCGCCGCGGCCTGATCGCGAGGGCCCTCGACCGCGAATTCGGGGGCCGTCGTCGCTTCCGGCGGGTGCCGACGCCCGGACGGAACGTCAGTTCTTCTTCTCTTCTTTTTTCGGCGGCGGTGCCGCCGGATGCGGCTTGGGCGGCGGTTCCGGAGCATGAGCCTGCGGCGCCGGAGCTTTGACCTGCGGCGCCTTGAGATCCGCAGGATGTGGCGGCGGGGGCGGCGGCGACAGCGGCTTGGCCACAGGGGGTGCCACCGGCGCCACCGGCGGGGCCGGCGAATGCGGGACCGCGGGCGGCAGTTTGGGTTCCCCCGGATGCGGGGCCGCGGGCGAAACCGGCGTCGGCGACGCCAAGCCCGGATGGGGAACGGCACCGGGCGGCAGCTTGGGTTCGCCCGGACGGGGGGTCGCCGGCGCGGCCGGGGTCGGCGGGGTCAAACCAGGATGGGGAACGGCGCCCGGCGGCAGCACCGGTTCGCCCGGATGCGGGGTCGCCGGCGCGGCCGGGGTCGGCGGCGTCAAACCAGGATGGGGAACGGCGCCCGGCGGCAGCACCGGTTCGCCCGGATGCGGGGTCGCCGGCGCGGCCGGAGTCGGCGGCGTCAAACCAGGATGGGGAACGGCGCCCGGCGGCAGCACCGGTTCGCCCGGATGCGGGGTCGCCGGCGCGGCCGGAGTCGGCGGCGTCAAACCAGGATGGGGAACGGCGCCCGGCGGCA
>Ga0209274_10000208_pt1 | contig 46075 bp, 45 predicted proteins | sample HubBroMetageREF1_FD_188343 | JGI IMG/M metagenome (GOLD analysis project Ga0209274, IMG submission 188343) | Reference soil microbial communities from the Hubbard Brook experimental Forest, New Hampshire, USA - Hubbard Brook CCASE Soil... | ecosystem: Environmental > Terrestrial > Soil >...
GAACGAGAGCACGAGTTCGACATGGTCTGGGACTGCGACCCGCCCTTCGGTTCGATCGGAACTTTCGACCCCAAGCCCAACCCGCGAGGATATTTCGCCCGGCCCGGTCCGAACCGACGGCCGCTCTAGCCGGCTTGCCTCGGACATCGGATTCCAAGCCCGGCGACGACGGAGCAGGCGGCCGACATTCGGGTTTGACATAGTCCGGCGTCACTCGTTAGGTAAGCTACCTAACAATCTCGACGGTCCCGCCCGGTGAACCCGCACTCCCCGCCGCCCGACATCCGCGATCTCGCCGAACGACTGCGCCCGGTGATTCTCAGACTCGGCCGGCAGCTGCGCCGCGAGGCTCAGCGCGCCGGCGTCTCGGCCCTCGACGCGATGCTGCTGGCGAAGATCCGGCACCGCGCCGGCATCGGCGTCTCGGAACTGGCTGACCTCGAGGGCATGACCCGGCCGGCGATGAGCGGCCATATCGACCGGCTCGAGCAGATCGGCTGGATCAGACGCGCGGAGCCCGGGGCCGATGCCGACCGGCGGCGGATAGCGCTCGCCATTACCGAGGAGGGCGAGCGTGCGCTCGAATCCATCCGGAAGCGACACAATGACTGGCTGGTCGCGCGCCTCGGCGCCTTGCCCGAGATCGAGCAGCGGCTTCTCGGCGCAGCGCTCGGACCGCTCGGCACGCTCGCGGAGCCCAAGGCTTGAGCGCCCGGCGGCTGCTGCCCTTCATCATCGGCGGGGCCCTGTTCATGCAGACGCTCGACGCCACCGTCATCGCCAACGCGCTCCCGACCATGGCCCGCTCGCTGGCGGTCGAACCGCTCTCCCTCAGCCTCGCGATCACCTCCTACATCATCAGTACCGCCGTGTTTCTGCCGATCAGCGGCTGGATGGCCGACCGGTTCGGGGCGCGCACGGTGTTCGCCGCCGCGATCGCGATGTTCGCGGCGAGTTCGCTCCTCTGCGGGATCGCCCGGAACCTGCCCGAGCTGATCGGCGGGCGAGTCCTGCAGGGGGCGGCGGGGGCGCTCATGACACCCGTCGGCAGGCTGGTGCTGTTGCGCACCGTGCCCAAGGCCGAGCTCGTCCGGGCGATGTCGTACCTCACCATGCCGGCGCTGCTCGGCCCGGTGCTGGGACCGCCGCTCGGCGGCTTCATCGTCACCTACAGCTCCTGGCGCTGGATCTTCTACATCAACCTGCCGATCGGCATCCTCGGCGTCGTGCTGACCCGGCTCTATGTGCCCAACATTCGCGAGACCGACACGGGCCCGCTCGACCGACGCGGTTTCGTGCTGACCGGCCTCGGCCTCGCCGGCCTGGTCTACGGCCTCGACAATCTCGGCAAGAGCCTGCTGCCGCTGCCGGTCGTCCTCGCGATGCTGGCCGGCGGCGTTGCCTGCCTCGCCCTCTACGCCCGGCACGCGCGCACCCGGCCCGATGCGATCGTCGACCTGAAGCTCCTCCGGGAGCCGACATTCCTCGCCGCCACGGCAGGCGGGTTGTTCTCGCGCCTGGCCATCGGCGCCAGCCCGTTCCTGCTCGCCCTCCTGTTCCAACTGGGGTTCGGCATGAGCGCCTTCGCCGCCGGCCTCATGACCTTCGTCAGTGCCGCGGGCGCGCTGGTGATGAAGACGACGGCGCCGCCGCTCATCGGCTTCTTCGGATTTCGCCGGATCCTGATCGCCAACACCTTGATCACCGGGCTGATCTTCATGGGCTATGCCCTCTTCCGCAGCGACACGCCGCAGGCGATCATCCTGGCGACGCTGCTGGTCGGGGGTTTCTTCCGCTCGCTCCAATTCACCAGTCTGAACACGCTGGCCTTCGCCGACATCGGGCCGAGCCTGATGAGTCGCGCCTCCAGCCTGGCCAGCATCGGTCAACAGCTGGCGCGCAGCTTCGGCGTCGCGCTGGCCGCAATCCTGGTCCAGCTCGTCCAGACGAGCCGGGGATCGGCGGCGTTGACGGCGGCCGACATCACCCCGGCCTTCGCCGTCATCGGCGCCGTGTCGATGCTGTCGCTGCTGTTCTTCCTGCCGCTCGCCGCCGATGCCGGCGATTCGATCAGCGGTCGACCGGCCTCAATTCTCCGGAGAAACCCGCCTTGATCCGAGTTGTCCCGGCCGAGGAGCCGGTGCCGGCGAGACGATCGCGCAGACGGTCGGTCGCAGCCAGCACGGCAGTGCTCATCGCCGGCTCGAGCTCGGCATGATTGCCCTCGGTCACCAATTCCAACCTCGATCCGGGCCAGGCGCGATGAACGGTCCAGGCGGTCGCGGCCGGCGTGACGACATCGTAGCGGCCCTGGACGATCTCGCAGGGCAGATGGGTGATCGACGGCAACTGCGCCAGGATCCTGCCCTCGTCGAGAAAGAATCCGTGGCGGCAGTAATGGGTGAAGAACCGGGCCAGAGGCAGCGCTTCGTGAAGATCGGCGGCGGCGTCGACCAGCGCCGGATCGGTCCGGAAGGTCGAGGTTCGGGCGGAGAAGCGCTTCAGCGCTCTCACCGCGGGCGCATGGATCGACGGCGCCGGGTCGCTGGTCCGGGCGGCGTAGGCACCGAGCAGATCGCCCCGCTCCGCTGCCGGCACCGCCGCCGCGAGCTCTTCATAGGCGTCGGGAAAGAGCGCCTTGGTGCCGTGCCACCACCACTGGATCTCTTCGCCGCGGCCGGTGAACACGCCGCGCAAGCGGAAACCCAGGCAACGCGCCGGATGGGTCTCGCCATAGAGCAAGGCGAGACAGCTGCCCCACGAGCCGCCGGCGATCGCCCAATGCTCGATCGCGAGATGCCGGCGCAGGGCTTCGAGATCGCGGACCAGCCCGGCCGAATGATTGCCGGCCAAGCTGCCCCAAGGCTCTGACCGGCCGCAGCCACGCTGGTCGAGCAGGATGATGCGGAAGAAATCAGGGTCGAAGAAGCGCCGATGCAGGGGCCGGGCACCGCCGCCCGGGCCGCCATGCAGGAACACGATCGGCACCCCGGCGCGATTGCCGCAGCTTTCCCAATAGATCCGGTGCCCGTCGCCGACCGGCAGGAGGCCCTGATCGAACGGTTCGATTTCGGGATAGAGCGTCGCTTCGGCCATCGATTCCCTCCCCCCAAACGGCTCTTTATCGCCATGAGTAGCATCTCCCGGGGGTAGTTTGCCAGGGATGGCGGCAATCATCTGCGGGTGGCATCGAAGTCACGCTTTCTTAACGCCCGCGGAACCATCCGCGCCGTCGGAGTGTTGATCCCTTTGCGCACGGTGTCGAAGGGACGGGCAGCACAAGGAGGAGCGTCAAACCTCACTCTGCATCCGGCCGTCTGCGGCGTCTCTCCGGACCAATCGGTGGCCGGACAGATGCTGCCGTAACGACACGTGATATCGATGTTAGTGATGGACGAGCGGCCAAATAGGAACTGTCCCCTTGTGGACTGATTACTGTCGGCTGTCCAGCGATGACGGAGATCACTACCCGAACAGGATGACCGGCCGTGTTGGTGGGACTGGCGCGGCGGCCGGGTGCACAGAATTTCGTCTGCCATCGGGAACGGCTCGATGGGATCATGTCGGCATTGGAGGCACTGGAATGGCCCAACTCGCACACCCCGAATACATCGCCGTCCACATCGGCAACGCCACACCGGCGCGGCCCCGCGGCCGTTCATCCTGGGTTGCGCTCGCAGCCTGGGCGGCCGGGTTCTCGCTCTGCTGTGCCGTCGTGATCTTGGGAAGGGTGTGACCCCTCGGGTCGGGATGCGGCGATCGCCGGAACGAATCGAGGGGGCTGCCGATCTCGGAACCGGTTCGGACTGAAAGACGCCGCTGAGGGCCGCGGCGAGCGCCGGCAGTCCCTCACGTCTGGAGGAACTCGATCTCGGTGCCGTGCAATACCAGGCAGGTCAGCCGGCCGGTATGGAAGGCGCCGGTATCGATCCCGATTCGGTTCGGCCGGATTTCCGGATCGAGCGCGATGGTGTGGCCGTGAACGATGATCACGCCCCAATCGGCATCGCTGCCGAGGAACGGGTCGCGGATCCACAGCAGATCGCTCTCGGTCTGGGCGTCGAGGGGAACGCCTGGCCGTAGCCCGGCATGGACCATGAGGAAGTCGCCCTCGAGATGGCCGAGGCGAAGCCCGCGATAGAATCCCAGATGGGCCTCCGGCAGGGCGGCCCGGAGCGCCGCCTGCGCCGCGAGCAGCGCTTCGGGGCTGAAGATCTCTTCGGGCGCCTCCAGCCCGTAACTGGCGAATGTCGCGACTCCGCCGAAGCTGAACCAATCCGGCCCGATGGCGATGTCGTCGAGGAAGTCGAGCAGCGCCTGTTCGTGATTGCCTTTGAGATGGACGCTCTCGAATCCCGGGAGCGGTGCTTCGATCAGCAGATCGACCACGCCCTTGGAATCCGGGCCGCGGTCGATATAGTCGCCGAGATAGACGACGACGAGGCGTTCGGCTGCGGCGAGCGCGGCGTCGGCCAGGATCAGCTTGTGGATCTTGGCCAGTAGTTCGGCGCAGCCATGAATGTCGCCCACGACATAGAGCCGGGTTCCGTCCGGTGCCGCGGGACGGTGCATCCCGTCTTCCGGAGGGTCGTCGTCTGCCGTCTCGAGGCTCGCCATCCCCCGATTCAGTTCCGCGGCGCGTGTTTGGACAGGATACGCTGCAGCGTGCGGCGATGCATCTTGAGCCGCCGGGCCGTCTCCGAGACATTCCGGTCGCATTGCTCGAAGACGCGCTGGATGTGCTCCCAGCGGACCCGATCGGCCGACATCGGGTCCTCGGGCGGCGGCGGCAGAACGTCGCTGCGAGTCAGAAGCGCGCGCTCGACGGCGTCGGCATCGGCGGGCTTGGGCAGGTAGTCGACCGCACCCGCCTTGACTGCGGCAACCGCCGTCGCGATGTTGCCGTAGCCGGTGAGCATGACGATGCGGGCATCGGGCCGCGCCGTGCGGATCGCACTGACGATTTCGAGGCCGCTGCCGTCGCCCAGGCGCAGATCGACGAGCGCGAAGGCCGGCGGCGCCGCATCGGCGGCGGCGACTCCGGCGGCGACGCTGTCGGCGGTGGCGACGATGAAGCCGCGACGCTCCATCGCCCGGGCGAGCCTGGTGCAGAGCGGGCCGTCATCATCGACGATGAGCAGGCTGCGATCGGACTCCGGCAATCCATCGAGGATGAACTGATCCGGCTCGGGTGCCGGCGAGCGGTCGGTGGGTGCCATATCGAGTTGGTTCATGTCGATAGCCTATCCTCGAGCTTGAGCGGGCCGGCAGCCATGCCGCCCCTCGCGTTGCGGGTTCTTCGCCGCCAGGTCACGCGCACCACGGCGCCGCCATCGGGCGCATTCGTAAAGGCGAGCGCGGCACCGGTACGGCGCAACAGCGTTTCGGCGATGAAGATGCCGAGCCCCATATGGTCGGCCTTGTCGCCTCGTCCACTTAGATAGGGCTCCCCCAGCCTCGATAAAACCAGGGCCGGAAAACCAGGGCCGTCATCCAGGACTTCCACCGCGATCTCATTCTTATCCCAAGAGGTGGTAATCTCAACCCGTTCGCGGGCGAATTGGACCGCATTCTGAATAATGTTGCCCAGGCCGTGCATGATTTCCGGGCTGCGCGCGATCGCCGGCTGATCGTCGGCTGGCCCCTCGGTCTCGTAGATCGTTTCGACCGAGCCCAGATCATAGGGCTCGCCGGCCGCTTCGACCAGCACGCTGACCGGCAGCCGGGCGTAAGGGGCGCCGCCATCCGCCTCGCGTTGGTGCGCCAGTTCGGCGAGAATGGTCCGGCATCGGGCAGTTTGCGAGAGGAGCAGCTGGGTATCCTCGGCATAGGGGCTGTTCGCCGGCAGATCGCGGGCCAGTTCCTTGGCGATGACCGCGATGGTGGCGAGCGGGCTGCCCAGTTCGTGGGCCGCAGCGGCGGCGAGGGCTCCCACCGCCGAGACACGCTGTTCTCGGGCCAGCGCGAGTTGAGTCGCCGCCAGCGCATCGCTCATCCGCCTTCCTTCCTCGGTGACGCTGAAGGTATAGGCGGCGATGAAGACGGTCGAGAGCGTCATCGACAACCATACCGCCATGATGAACAAGGCCGGCAGCTGCAGCAGATCCTCGTCCCACGGGAGCGGCAGATGCCAGATCGCCAGTACCGAGATGACGCAAATGGTGATCACCGCCAGGGCTGCGGTCGAACTGCGCGACAGGATCGAGGCGCCCACCGTGATCGGCGCGAGCGTCAGGAGGGTGAACGGATTCTGTAGCCCCCCGGTCAGATAGAGCAGTGCGCCCAACTGAACCACGTCATAGGCCAGATACATCATCGCATCACGATCGCCGAGCCGGACCTTACCCGGCCGCTGAAACGAATTGGCGAGGTTGATCAGCGCCGAAACCCCGACGACACAGAGGGCGATGCCGAGCGGCAGGACGAAACCGAGGGCGAAATGTACGATCAGCAGCGTCACCGCCTGGCCGATCACTGCGATCCAGCGAATCAGAATGAGCGTGCGCAGGCTGACCCGGCCGCGCTCTATCGCAGCGTCCTCGCCCCGGCTGCCGAGATCGAGCGCGTCCTGCGGCATCGCCATCCCTTCCCACCCGCCTTCCGATCAGTCTCTGCCGGTCGGTCCCGATCTCCGACCAACCACGCGGCGACTGCCTCGGAAGAGATCAGTTCGACCGAATTTCGGGCGCGGTCCGTGCCGATTCGATCGGCAGGCCGTTCGAAGCACCGCGCCCGGGGCCGAGAAAGCCCAGCCCGCGGCGCGGGAGCGCAATCGCGACGACGTCGACGTCCGAAGGGTTATTCCCAGCCCGGCTCCGGGCAGCGGCAGGACGCGTAGCGTGGGTCGATCGGAACGGGCGGTTCGAACCAGATTCACGCCGATTTCCCGCTGACGCTCGCCTCGGCGAAGGTCGCCATGCCGGTGTGACAGGCGACGGCGGCCTTGACCACGGCGATCGCCAGCGTCGCCCCCGACGCTTCGCCGAGCCGCATGCCCAGATCGAGCAGCGGTTCCTTGCCGATGAGGCCGAGCAGGCGTCGGTGGCCGGGCTCGGACGAGCAATGGGCCACGATGCAATGGTCGAGCGCCCGCTTGTCGGCCGCCTGGAGAACGGCGGCGGCGGCGGTACAGACATAGCCGTCGAGCAGCACCGGTACGCGCGCCAGCCGCGCCGCCAGGATGGCGCCGGCGATCGCGGCCAATTCCAGGCCGCCGACATGGCGCAGCACCTCGAACGGGTCGCCGAGGGCCGGCCGGTGGAAGGCCACGGCGCGGTCGACGACGTCGATCTTGTGCTGCAGCCGCGGGCCCTCGACGCCCGTGCCGGGGCCGACCCAATCCGCGGCTCCGCCGCCATGGAGCGCCAGGCAGATCGCCGCCGCCGAACTGGTATTGCCGATGCCCATCTCGCCCAGGGCGACGAGATCGAGCCCGGGTTCGATCGCCATCATGCCGTACGCCATCGCCCGGGCGCAGTCGGCCTCGCTCATCGCCGGTTCGATCGAGAAATCGCCGGTGGGCTGATCGAGCGCCATTTCGTAGACGCGCAGATCGGCATCGACGCTCTGGCAGAGCTGGTTCACGGCGGCCCCGCCGGCGACGAAATTCTGAACCATCTGGGCCGTGACATCGGCTGGATAAGCCGAAACTCCTTGGGCGGTGATGCCGTGATTGGCGGCGAAGACGGCGGTGCGCGGATGGCGGACCACCGGCGGATGTCTGGCCTGCCAGGTGGCGACCCAGATCGCCAACTCCTCCAGCCGGCCGAGGGCGCCGGCCGGCTTGGTGAGCTGCCGATCGCGCAGCGTGGCGGCGGTCGCCGCTTCCAGATCGGGACCAGGCAAGGCGGCCAAGAGGGCGCGGATCTCGGCGAAACTCGCCAGGGGCTCTGGAGTCGCAACCATGGTCTCGACAATCCTTCTCGTTTCCCGACTCGGCCCTTAACATGGCGCGCGCGAGCAAGTCCACCTCCGGAGCGCCATGTCCGCATCCCCTTTCGGTCGCCGCGACGAGCTGGTCGTGGGATTTCTGTTCCTGACCCGGCTCCGCCTGCCGGCACCCGCCGATTGGCCGGCCGATGCGGTGGCGCGCGCAGCCTGGGCGTTTCCCGTCGTGGGCCTGGCCCTCGGCGCGTCGGGCAGTCTGGTGGCACTGTTCGCCCGGTTCCTCGGCCTCCCGATCGCCGCCGGGGCGTTGCTGGGCCTGGCCGCGATCATGATGGCGACCGGGGCGCTCCACGAGGATGGTCTCGCCGACACCGCCGACGGGTTCGGCGGCGGCCGGACGCGCGAGCGGAAGCTCGAGATCATGCGCGACAGCCGGGTCGGCAGCTACGGCGTGCTGGCGCTCGCGCTCAGCCTGGGCTTGCGCGCCGCCGCCCTCGCAACCCTGCTCGGCAGCGGCGGCGGGGCCGTACTCGGCGCCATGGTCGCGGCCCATGCTCTATCGCGGGCCGGGCTGCCGGCGATCATGCACGCCTTCGATCCGGCCCGGCCGGGCGGCCTCGCGGCCGGCGCCGGCCGGCCGGAAGCCTCGATCGTCCAGGCCGCTGCGGCGCTGGGCGCGGTCGCCGCGCTCGCCGGGCTCGGCTGGTGGCCGGGCCTGGCGGCCATCGTCGCCACCGCCGCCGCGATCGCGGCCACCGCGATGCTTGCCGACCGCCAGATCGGCGGTTACACCGGTGATGTGCTGGGCGCCGCCCAGCAAGCAGCCGAGACGGCGGTCCTGCTCGTCGCGGCGGCACAAACGCAATGAGGGAGGTGCGATGTCGAGCATCGCCGGCCGCGATCCCACGCCGCCGACCCGGTGGTGGTGGGTCCGCCACGCCCCGGTCGTGGTCAACGAGGGCCGCTGCTACGGCCAGAGCGATCTGCCCTGCCGAACCGACGACGAATCCGGTTTTCGCGGCCTGGCCGAATGCCTGCCGCAGCAGGCGGTGTGGGTCGTCAGCAGCCTGATGCGTACGCACCAGACGGCGGCCGCGATCGTCGCCGCCGGCCTGCCCGGACCCGATCCCATCCCGGGTCCGGCGGTACAGGTCGAGCCGGATCTGGCCGAGCAGCATTTCGGTGCCTGGCAGGGCCAGAGCTACGCCAGCCTGGCCCAACAGCGGGCCGAGGAGTATCACCGCTTCTGGTTCGCCCCGGCCCGTGAGCGCGCGCCGGGCGGCGAGAGTTTCGTCGATCTGATCGAGCGCGTCGCCCCGGTCATCGCGCGTCTGAACCGAGATTTCGCCGGTCGCGACATCATCGCAGTCGCCCATGGCGGCACGATCCGGGCAGCCCTGGGCCTCGCCCTCGATTTGTCGCCGGAAGCCTCGCTCAGCTTCACGATCGACAATATCTCGTTGACCCGGCTCGAATATTTCGACGACCCGGCGGCTCGGCACGGCCACTCCTGGCGCGTCGGCGGCGTCAATCAGCCCGCCTCGTAATGGCAGAACCGCAGTTCGACGCCGAATTTCGGGAGAAATTTCAGGATCTCGTCACCTGGCGCCGGGATGTGCGCGAGTTTCGCGCCGACCCGCTCGCCGCAGGTTTGTTCGAACGCCTGGTCGCGATCGCCTGCCTCGCGCCGTCGGTCGGCCTCAGCCAGCCCTGGCGCTTCGTGTCCGTCGAGGACCCGGCCCGCCGCGCCGCGATCCGTGCCGATTTCGCCCGCTGCAACGCCGAGGCGCTCGAAGCTCAGAGCCTCGAGCGCAGCGGCCTCTATGCCCGGCTCAAATTGGCCGGTTTCGACCAGGCACCGGTGCAATTCGCCGTCTTCGCCGACCGGTCCACCGGGCAGGGCCATTTTCTCGGCCGCCGGACGATGCCGGAGATGGCGGAATATTCGACCGTGGCGGCGATCCATACGCTCTGGCTCGCCGCCCGGGCCGAGGGGCTGGGCCTCGGCTGGGTCTCGATCCTCGATCCCGACAGCGTGACCGAAGTGCTCGAAACGCCGGTCGAGTGGCGCTTCATCGGCTATTTCTGCCTGGGATATCCAGTCCGCGAGGATGACGCGCCGGCGCTCGAGCGTGTCGGCTGGGAACAGCGCCGGGCCGCGGCGAACTTCATCCTGCGCCGGTGACGGCGACAGCTCGCACGGGTTTAGCCGCACTGCAGCATATTCGGTGGCCGGCCGGGAACAGTTGGCCCGAATTTTGCGTTACATCAGCGCAATGGTCGGCCGAAGCGAGTTTTTGCGGCCCCGAGCCAAAGCGGTCCCGGCACCTTCCGGAGCGCTTCGGCCACGTTGTGGAGGTTGTCATGGACGATCTGAAGGCCGACTGGCAGCGCTGGAGTCGGGCCGAACGAGTCTCGCTCTGGTGTCTCGGCGTCGGTCTCGGCGGCTTGGTGCCGGCGCTGCTCCTGCTCGGGCGGGTCTGATGGGCGCTCATCGTACGACAGGCGGAGGACGCTGAAATGGACATGATTATCGGACCGATTCTGAAGCGGGCCGGCGGCTATGTCTTCGATACCTGGAGTGAGTGCGAGGGCCTCAACCGAGGCTACCCGTATCGCCGGATCGAGGACGCCAATTATGCACGCAATGCGGCCATCCGGACGGATGCGACGCTGAGTGCTACCGTGTGCCATACCCTCGACGACTTCATGGCGCTGACCGCCGGATGTGCCGTCCTGACCGCTGCTTGAACGCCGCTGCCGTAGACGGAACACGAAATCCGCTACCCCCGATCCCGCCGAACGGAGTCGTGTCGGCTACCCGTAGGGGCGGGTCGCACTCATCGGAAAAAATAATGCTCGGAAGGGCGAGGTCGTTGCCGGCCATGGTTGTTCAGGCGCCGCCGGATCGGGTTTCGCGCTATCGGCGTCGCCCGGTCAGGCTCCCGGCTCGCGCGCAGCCCGGGCTCGTGCGTTGCAATGGACGGGCGATACGCAGCGCCGCCGGCCGGCGCAGGCCGGCGCCCGGCCGCAGCCCGAATCTCGGGGGTCTCCGACGTGATCGAGGCCGAGGGGACGTGGACGGCGCCCAGCCCGATCCTCCTCGATCGCGCCGTAGAGGGCAGCTCAATGGGCCGGCATCGGCTGCGGGCGATGCGCCGACAACTCGGCCAGCGCCAGCCTCAGCAGCTTCAACTCGGCTCGATCTTCCCGATCGGTAATATCGAGATAGCTCAGCTTGATCTCCACGAGGTCGATCAGGGTTTCGACGGTGCGCGACGAGAATGATGCCATTTCAGCCTCCGATTGCCCAGATGAGAGGAACGATCCATTTTGTCATTTTGCCCGGCTTTTGCAAATTGCCTGGCGATATGCCGGGATCTTTGCCAGAATACAACTGTTCAGGCAGTCAGGCTGCCCGAGCCTGAACGCTTCGCGAGCAGTTCCGATTGGGGAAGGGCTGGCCCCGCCGGGCCGCCTCGATGATCGCCGCATGGTGTGCGACACTTTGCGGCAACTCCGTGATGCCATTGACATATCGGGCGATTGTCGCGCGCTTGCGGCCGAGCTGTTCGGCTGCCGCGGTCAGCGACAGATTCATCCGCTTCATCCATGCCGCCAGTTCTTCGGCATTGCTGATGTCATTGAGGGCCATTGTCGTCTCCTGAAAACTCGTCCTGCGGGGCACAGAAGCCCGTATTCCGTCTCCGTAAGCGCAAGCGCGGTGCCAAAGTCGGTGGAAAACCCGCCGCCCGGGGCTCGCGAATACCTTGCTTTTATCCAGCATTTTAGCATTCACCGGCGGAAGGTGATTCTAGCGTCGTGATCCGCGGCGTCACCGGTACTCGCCCGGCCGCGGCTGCACCTCGAGATCGCCCCCGAACGCCCTCGCATTCCCCACCGCTACCGTGCTAGCGTCGCGGCCGGATACGAGACAGGGAAGTCCGGTGCCGCGGGGTCGCCCGCTCAGGCCGGCGCTGCCCCCGCAACTGTAAGCGGCGAGATCGCGGCATCCTCGAGCCACTGGGACGTCCGTCCCGGGAAGGCCGCCGCGATCGACGACCCCGAGCCAGGAGACCTCCTCGCGATCCGGAACGGTGCTCTCTAGACCATCCTCGGGCGGAGGAAGGGGAGTTCGATTGGCGGAATTCACATTGGCTCCCCCCGGTCCGGGGCGAGGTTCGGGCGGTACCATCGGCACGATGCTGGTGCTGGGCGGCGCCCGCTCGGGCAAGAGCGCCTATGCCGAGCGGATCGTCCTGGAGTCGGCGGCGGCCGCGCTCTATATCGCTACTGGAGCGCCCGGCGATGCCGAGATGGCGGAACGAATCCGCCGGCACCGGGCCGGCCGGGGCGATGCCTGGACGACCCTCGAGGAGCCCGTCGATCTCTGCGGCGCACTCACCCGCTCGGCGCGGGCCGACCGGCCGATCCTGGTCGATTGCCTGACCCTCTGGCTCTCCAACCTCATGCAGGTAGGAGCCGACATCGCTACCGAGACGGGACGATTGACGGAATTGTTGCCGCGCCTGGGCAGCCCGGTCGTTCTCGTCGCCAACGAGGTCGGGCTCGGCATCGTCCCCGACAATGCGCTGGCGCGGGCGTTTCGCGACCATGCCGGGCGGCTGAACCAAGCCGTCGCCGCCGCCGTCGACGCCGTCGTCTTCATCGCTGCAGGATTGCCCCTGCGGCTGAAACCCCGTTGATCATCGGAGCCTTCCGCCATGCTCAAGATCCCCGCCACCATCATCACCGGCTTCCTCGGCGCCGGCAAGACGAGCCTGGTGCGCCATCTGCTGGAGCACGCCCAGGGACGGCGCATCGCCCTCATCATCAACGAGTTCGGCGAACTCGGCATCGACCGCGAGCTGCTGCTCGGTTGCGGCGTCGAGGGTTGCCGCGAAGAGGACGTGGTCGAGCTCGCCAATGGCTGCATCTGCTGCACCGTCGCCGATGATTTCCTGCCGACTCTCGCCAAGCTCATCGATCGGCCGAACCCGCCCGATCACATCGTCATCGAGACCTCGGGCCTCGCCTTGCCCAAGCCGCTGGTCCAGGCCTTCAATTGGCCGGAGGTCCGCAGCCGCGTCACGGTCGACGGCGTCGTGACCGTGATCGATGCCGCCGCGGTCGAGGCCGGGCGTTTCGCCGACGACCCGGACGCGGTCGCGGCCCAACGCGCCGCCGATCCGGCGCTCGATCACGACAATCCGCTGGAGGAGGTCTTCGGCGACCAGCTCGCCTGCGCCGATCTGGTCGTGCTGAACAAGCGCGACCTGCTGGAGGCGGGCGCGTTCGACGCCGTGCGCACCACCTTGCGGGCGGGCCTGCGCAGTGCGGTACAAATCGTCGAGGCGACGAAGGGGGCGGTGCCGGCCTCCGTGCTGCTCGGCCTGGGTGCGGCGGCCGAAGACGACATCGAGGCCCGGCCGTCTTGCCACGACGATGAGCCCGGCCATGATCACGACGATTTCGACAGTTTCCAGATCGCCCGCGGGGCGGTCGCCGATCCGGCGGGTTTCGCCCGGCGGATCGAAGCGGCGATGGGCGACCATGATATCTTACGGGTGAAGGGTTTTCTCGATGTCGCCGGCAAGCCGTTCCGCTCGGTCGTGCAGGGTGTCGGCGGCCGGGTCCAGCATTATTTCGACCGGCCCTGGCAGGACGGCGAGACTCGCGCGAGCCGGCTGGTGGTGATCGGCCGCAAGGGGATCGACCGCGCCGCCATCCGTGCGGCGCTGGATTTCTGACGCATGCACCTGCTCGCCGCCGAGCCGGGCACCGTGCTCGACGGGACCGAGGCGGTCGATCTGCGCCAGAGCCCGGGAGAGATCGTCGTGCTCTCGGCCGCCGACAGCGAGATTGCATGCTTGGCGGCAGCGCAACGTCTCCTGGTCGCCCGCGATCCTGCGACCTCGAGCCTGCGGCTGGCGTCGCTGCTCGCCCTTCGGCACAATCTCTCGGTCGATCTTTATGTGGACTCGGTGGTGGCCGAGGCGCGCCTGGTCGTCGTCCGGCTGCTCGGCGGCGTCTCCTATTGGCCTTACGGCGTCGAACGCCTGACCCAGATCTGCCGTGGCCGCGCCATCCCGGTTGCATTCCTGCCCGGGGACGACCAGCCGGATCCGGTCCTGACCAGCTGGGGCACCCTCGATCCGGAACCCACTTCCCTGCTCTGGCGCTATCTGGGCGAGGGCGGGCCGGCCAATGCCGAGGGCTTCCTCCGCCTCGCCGGAACGCTGCTGGGCCGGGCCGACACGCCGCCGCCGCCGGTCAGACTGGACCATGCCGGGATCTACTGGCCGGGCGCGGAAGCCGGGATCGGCCTCGCCGATCTCGCCCCGCACTGGCGAGAGGGAGCGCCGATCGTCGCCGTCACCTTCTATCGCGCCCTGGTCCAGGCCGCCAATCTGGCGCCGGTCGATGCGTTGATCGCGGCACTCCAGAGGCGAGGCCTCAACCCGCTGCCGCTCTGGGTGCAGAGCCTGAAGGATCCGGCGTCAGTGTCGCTCCTGAGCCGGCTGCTGACGGCGGCACCGCCCGACCTCGTGCTCAACGCCACGTCATTCGCCGTCGAGGCGCCTGGGGTCGAACGGCGCGGGACCGTCTTCGACCCCGCCGATTGCCCGGTCATCCAGATCGTCTTCGCCGGCGGTGCCGAGGCCGTCTGGCAATCGGGAACGCGCGGGCTCGATGCCCGCGATCTGGCGATGAACGTCGCCTTGCCCGAGATCGACGGCCGGATCATCGGCCGCGCCGTGTCGTTCAAGGACACGCGCCGGCGCGATCCGCTGACCCAGGCCGATCTGGTGACCTATCGACCGGTCCCGGATCGGCTCGCCTTCATCGCCGATCTGGCGTCGGCCTGGACCCGGCTGCGGCGCTGTCCGGCCGAGGATCGGCGGATCGGCTTCGTTCTCGCCAATTATCCGAACAAGGACGGCCGAATCGGCAACGGCGTCGGGCTCGATACGCCGAACGGGCTGATCGCGGTCCTGCAGGCGCTGGCCGACGCCGGCTATTCGCTCGGGACCGTCCCGGACGATGGCGACACGCTGATCCGCCTGCTCCAGGCCGGGCCGACCAACCGGGGCAAGGGCCGGGAAGGTGGTGTCGTCCTCACCCTCGCCGATTATCTCGCCGCCTTCGATCTTCTACCCGGCCCGGTTCAGCGCACCATCGGCGAGCGCTGGGGCCGGCCCGAAGACGATCCCTTCTTCGAAGCGGGACTGGGCTTCCGCCTGCCGGCTCTGGTGCTGGGCAATATCGCCATCGGGATCCAGCCCTCGCGCGGCTATGATCTCGATCCGGCGAGCAGCTATCATTCGCCGGACCTGCCGCCGCCGCACGGTTATTTCGCCTTCTACGCTTGGCTGCGCTCGAGCTTCGGGGTCCAGGCGATCGTCCATATGGGCAAGCACGGCACCATGGAATGGCTGCCCGGCAAGTCGGTGGCGCTGGCCCGGACCTGCTTGCCCGAAGCGATGTTCGGGCCGCTGCCGCATCTCTACCCCTTCATCGTCAACGACCCGGGCGAAGGCAGCCAGGCCAAGCGCCGGGCCCAGGCGGTGATCATCGATCATCTGACCCCGCCCTTGACTCGGGCCGAAAGCTGGGGCGCCCTCGCCCGGCTGGAGGTATTGGTCGACGAGTACTACGCGGCCTCCGGGCTCGATCCGCGCCGGCTCGACCATCTCGGCCGCGAGATTCTCGACCGCGCAGCCGCGAGCGGCCTCGATCTGGATTGCGGCATCGAGCGCGGCATGAAGATGGAGGCGGCGCTGACCCGGCTCGACGCCCATCTCTGCGATCTGAAGGAGCTCCAGATCCGCGACGGGCTCCATATCTTCGGGCGCTCGCCGACCGGGCGGCAGCGCCGCGACCTGATCATCGCTCTGGCGCGCTGCCCCCGGGGCGCGAAACCGCATCAGGCCTCGCTGATCCGGGCCCTCGCCGACGATCTCGAATTGGGTTTCGATCCGCTGCTGGCGGCCCCGGCCGAGTCGTGGACCGGGCCGCGCCCGGCGGCCTTGGAAAACCCCGAATTGCCGCTCGGAGCCTGGCGGAGCGCGGGCGACACGATCGAGCGGCTGGAGGCGCTGGCCGCCCGGTTGGTTACCGGCGAGACGCCGCCGCCCGGCCCGGCCAGCGCCGCGGTGTTCGAGTGGATCGCCCGGGATCTCGCTCCCGCGATCGATGCCTGCGGCCCGGCCGAACTGGCCGGTCTGCTGCGTGGGCTGGACGGACGTTTCGTTCCGCCCGGGCCGTCCGGGGCACCCAGTCGCGGCCGGCCCGAGGTGCTGCCGACGGGCCGGAACTTCTACTCGCTCGACACGCGCGGCACGCCGACGGCGGCGGCCTGGCAGCTCGGCTGGAAATCGGCGCAATTGCTGGTGGAGCGCCATGTCCAGGACCATGGCGCCTATCCGGCGACGGTGGCGCTCTCGGCCTGGGGCACGGCCACCATGCGCACCGGCGGCGACGATATCGCCCAGGGACTGGCGCTGATGGGGGTGAAGCCGGTCTGGGAGCCGGCGACCGGCCGGGTCACCGGATTCGAGATTCTGCCGGCCGGGCTGCTCGATCGGCCGCGAGTCGACGTTACCCTGCGCGTCTCGGGCTTCTTCCGCGACGCCTTTCCCAATCTCATCGATCTGTTCGATTCCGCGGCCCGTGCCGTGGCCGCACTCGACGAAGCCGAAGCGATCAATCCCCTGGCCGCGCGCGCGCGGGCCGAGACCTCGAGGCTCGCCGCGGCCGGGCTGGATCCAGCGGAGGCTGCGCGCCGCGCGGGTTATCGCGTGTTCGGCTCGCGGCCGGGGGCCTATGGCGCCGGGTTGCAGGCGCTGATCGACGAGGGCGGCTGGACGGGGCCGGCCGATCTGGCCGAAGCGTATCTCGCCTGGGGCGGCTGGGCCTACGGCAACGGAGCCGAAGGAGCGGCGGCCGCAGAGTCGCTGCGCGAACGGCTGGGTCGGGTCCAGGCCGTGCTGCACAATCAGGACAATCGCGAGCACGATCTCCTCGACAGCGACGACTACTACCAATTCGAAGGCGGCCTCGCCGTCGCCGTCCGGCATCTCGGCGGGACGGCGCCCGAGATCTATCACAACGACCATTCGCGGCCGGAACTGCCGCGCATCCGCACGCTCGGAGAGGAGATCGCGCGGGTCGTACGGGCCCGGGCGGTCAATCCGAAATGGCTCGCCGGCGTGATGCGGCACGGCTACAAGGGCGGTTTCGAGATGGCGGCGACGGTCGACTATCTCTTCGCCTTCGCCGCCACCACCGAGGCCGTGGCCGACCATCATTTCGAGGCGGTGTTCGAGGCCTATCTGGGCGATCCGGCGGTGCTGGAGTTCCTCGACCGCCACAATCCGGCCGCGCGCACCGAGATCGCCGCCCGGCTGGCCGAGGCGATCGACCGGCAGCTGTGGCAGCCGAAATCGAATTCGGCGCGGATTCGCCTGGCCGATCTCATGGGCGAGGGAGCCGCCGGATGACGCAGCAGACGGAAGACGAGATCAACGCCCGCCACGCCGAGAAGATGGCCAAGCGCAAGGCGGCGCGGGCCAAGATGCTGGCGACCAAGACCGAGGAGCGCGGTCTGCTGATCGTCCATACCGGACTCGGCAAAGGGAAGTCGACGGCAGCCTTCGGCATGGTCATGCGCTGCATCGGCCACGGCTTCAAGACCGGCATCATCCAATTCACCAAGGGCAAGTGGGAGACGGGCGAGCGCCGGGTGCTCGACCGCTTCGCCGATCTCGTCACCTGCCGGGCGATGGGCGAGGGCTTCACCTGGGACACCCAGGATCGGGTCCGCGACATCGCCGCCGCCCGGGCCGCCTGGGAGACGGCCAAGGCGATGATGGCCGATCCCGGCTATAAATTCATCCTGCTCGACGAGCTCAATATCGTGCTGCGCTATGATTACTTGCCGCTCGACGAGATCGTGGCGACGCTGAGCGCCAAGCCGCGCGATCTCCATGTCGTCGTCACCGGTCGCAATGCCAAGCCGGAGTTGCTCGAAATCGCCGATCTCGTTACGGAGATGACCTTGGTCAAGCATCCCTTCCGCGCCGGCGTCAAGGCTCAGGCGGGGATCGAGTTCTGAAGTCTCACGTTAGCCCTCGCAACCAATCTCGGGAGGACGGAAATGTTGGAATTCAACAAGATCCTGTGGGCGGCGATCGTGGCGCTGGGGTTGTCGGCGCCGCCGGCCCTGGCCGGCACGGATCAGCAGAATCTGGTCGACCGGGCGCGCATCGCCGTCGACGATCTGAAGGCGGATCGGGAATTCGGCAACGCCCGCGATCTGCTGAAGCAGGCCAAGGGCGTGATGATCGTACCGACCCTGGTCAAGGGTGGATTCTTCTTCGGCGGCGAAGGCGGCGAAGGCGTCTTGCTGACCCGCAACGGTGCCAACGAGTGGAGCCATCCGGCCTTCTATACTCTCGCTTCGGCCTCGTTCGGGTTCCAGATCGGGCTCGAGCAGTCCGAACTCGTGCTCATCGTCATGAGCGACCGGGCGCTCAATGATTTCATGGCCGACGAGTTCAAGATCGGGGCTCAGGCCGGGCTCGCGATCGTGACCCTCGGCTCCGAGGCCGAGGCTTCGACCACGACGAACCTGCACCCGGACATCATCGTCTGGTCTTCGGCCACCGGCGCCTATGCCGGGGTGACGCTCAACGGCTCGCTGATCAAGCCGCGCGACAGCTGGAACGAGGCCTATTACGGAAGGCCGGAATCGGTGCGCGACATCGTCTCGAAGCGCGCGGTCAAGAATCCCGGGGCCGCTGGCCTCCGCCAGGAACTGGCCTCGATCAGCTGATGAGTAGAAGGGGCGATCCCGGGAAACGCCGCGTGCCGAGCCTGATGCTCCAGGGCACCGGCTCGGATGTCGGCAAGTCGCTGATCACGGCGGGCTTGTGCCGCGCCTTCACCCGGCGCGGTCTCGCGGTCCGGCCGTTCAAGCCGCAGAACATGTCGAACAATGCCGCGGTCACCGCCGACGGCGGCGAGATCGGCCGCGCCCAGGCGCTGCAGGCGCGGGCCTGCGGCGTGGCGCCGGTCGCGGACATGAACCCCGTGCTCCTGAAACCGCAATCGGCGACCGGCGCACAGATCGTCGTCCAGGGGCGTGTCTTCGGCACCGCCCGGGCCGCAGAATATCACGCGCTGAAGCCGCGCCTGCTGCCCCGCGTGCTGGAGAGCTTCGAGCGTTTGTCGCAAGCAGCCGATCTCGTGCTGATCGAAGGCGCCGGTTCGCCCGCCGAGATCAATCTGCGCGCCGGCGACATCGCCAATATGGGCTTCGCCGAGGCCGCCGACCTGCCCGTGGTGCTGATCGGCGATATCGATCGCGGCGGGGTGCTCGCCCAAATCCTGGGCACGCTGGCGCTTCTGCCCGATGCCGAGCGCACCCGCATCAAGGGCTGTATCATCAACAAATTCCGCGGCGATATCAAACTGTTCGAGCCGGCGATCGCGATCCTGGGAGAGCGTGGCGGCCCGGCTTGCCTGGGCGTCGTCCCGCATTTCCCCGCGGCCCGGCTCTTGCCGGCAGAAGATGCCGTGGGTCTGGACCGGCCCGCGCCCGGGAACCCGCGCGGGCGTTTCCGGATCGCCGTGCCGCGCCTGCCCAATATCTCGAATTTCGACGATCTCGACCCGCTCCGGGCCGAGCCGGATGTCGATCTCGTCATCGTGCAGCCCGGCACAGCTCTGCCGCGGGACGCCGACCTGGTCCTGCTGCCGGGCTCCAAGGCGACGATTGCCGATCTCGCGGCGCTGCGCCGAGAGGGCTGGGACATCGATCTGCACGCCCATTTGCGTGCCGGCGGCCGGGTGCTCGGGCTTTGCGGCGGCTACCAGATGCTCGGCCGCCGGATCGCCGATCCCGAAGGCATCGAAGGGCCTCCGGGCGAAGCGCCGGGGCTCGGCCATCTCGACCTCGACACGGTCCTCGGGGGCGACAAACGCTTGGTCGAGCTGCGTGCCACCGATGCGATCCGCGGGCTGGAGATTACCGGCTACGAGATGCATCTCGGCCGGACGACCGGGCCCGCCACCAGCCGGGCGTTCCTGATCCTGGATGGCAGGCGCGAAGGCGCTGTTTCCGCCGATGGCAGGGTCGCGGGGTGCTATCTGCACGGCTTGTTCGCGGCCGACGCCTGGCGCCGGCAGTATTTGGCCGAGCTCGGCGGTCGGGGCGATCCGACGCTCGATCATGCCGGCCTGGTCGAGGCGACGCTGGACCAGCTCGCCCGCCATCTCGAGGACCATCTCGATCTCGATCGGCTCCTGGAGATGGCCCGTGGGCGATGACTCAGCGCGGCTTCAGCAGCGCCAAGGCCGCCAAGAGCAGCAGCTGGATCAGGCACGCGACGGCGAACAGCATCAGCGCCCGGCGAATATCGGCGGGAACGGCACGGGCACGGCCGGCGCCCAGCCAGGGATCGTCGACGACGATGTCGCGATAGTGCCGCGGCCCGGCCAGCGCCAGATCGAGGGCTCCGGCCATCGCCGCTTCGGGCCAGCCGGCATTGGGCGAGCGATGCTTGCCGGCATCGCGCCACAAGGTCCGGAGCGCCCGATCGGGCCGGCCGCCGGGAACGAAGCTGGAGGCCGCCACGATCAGCAGCCCGGAGAGCCGCGCCGGGATCAGATTGAGCAGATCGTCGCAGCGCGCCGAAGCCCAGCCGAAATCGCGATAGCGACTGTTCCGGTAGCCGATCATGCTGTCCAGGGTGTTCACGGTCTTGTAGAGCAGGATGCCCGGCAGCCCGGCCGCTGCATAGAAAAAGACCGGTGCTACCACGCCGTCGCTGAAATTCTCGGCCAGAGATTCGATGGCGGCGCGGGCGACGCCGAAACCATCCAGCATGTCGGGATCGCGGCCGACGATCCGGCTGACCGCCGCGCGCCCGGCTGCGAGCCCCTCGCGCTGCAACGCCAGCATGACATTGCGCACATGGAGAAACAGGCTGCGCTGTGCGACCAGCACGGCGACAACCAGCACTTCCAGGATCCAGCCGAGCCGGAACTGGGCGGCGAGCATGCTCAGGGCGAGGCCGAGTGCCATCGCCGCGAGTCCCAGAACGACCAGGGTGAGGAGGCCGCGGGCGCGCCGGGTACGCGGACCGCGCGTCTCGCGATTGAGCCTCCGGTCGAACAGGGCTATGGCTCTGCCGATCAACGAGACCGGGTGCGGGACGACGGCGTAGAATGCGGGTGGATCGCCGATGAGCGCGTCGAGGCAGAGCGCCAGGACCAGGACGATCATCCGGTCCGCGGCATGAGCCGGCAGCGCCAGCAGGTTTGCGAAGAGCGACATGGGGCGGCAGCATGGGAGCCGCCCCGCCGTCGGTCAATCTCGAGCCGTGCCGGTTCGGTGGGTTGGGGGGTGGGACGAGTATGAGCGAATTTGGACGGATCCCGGCAGGCGAGTATCTCGAGCGGCCGATCGGCATCATGGTGTGCGGCCACGGCAGCCGCGACGAGGGCGCGATGACGGAATTCCGGCTGGTCGCGGCCGGGATCAGCGCTCGCCTGCCCGATTATCCGGTCGAGACCGGCTATCTCGAATTCGCCCGCCCGATCATTCGCGAGGGGCTGTCGGCTCTGGTCGCGCGCGGCGTGCGCCGGATCCTGGCGGTACCGGGCATGCTCTTCGCCGCGACCCATGTGAAGAACGACCTGCCTTGGGAACTCAACAGCTTCATGGCCGACCATCCGGGGGTCGAGATCCGCTTCGGGCGCGATCTCGGCATCGATCCGCAGCTGCTCGAAGCGGCGCGCGACCGTATCGCCGAGACCGAAGCCCGGGCGCCGACGAAGGTCGAGCGCAAGGACACGCTGCTCGTCGTCGTCGGCCGCGGCACCAACGATCCCGACGCCAATTCCAACATCGCCAAGGTCGCCCGGATGTTGTGGGAAGGCATGGGCTTCGGCTGGGCCGAGATCGCCTTTTCCGGGGTCGCCTTTCCGCGCGTCGACGAGGGGCTGGAACGGGCGGCGCGGTTGGGATTCCGGCGGATCATCGTGTTCCCGTATTTTCTGTTCACCGGGATCCTGGTCAACCGGATCTACGACCAGACCCGCCGGGTGGCGGCGCTCCATCCCGATCTCGAGTTCCTGGAAGCGCCTTATCTGCGCGACCATCCGCTGGTACTCGACGCGTTCGTCGAGCGGGTCCGCGAGATCGAGGACGGCACCCCGGCGATGAATTGCCAGCTGTGCAAATATCGCAGGCAGATCATCGGCTATGAGCGGGAAGCGGGGGCGGTGCAGGAGGGGCACCATCACCACGTCGTCGGCGCGAACCACCATCATCACGATCACAGCCACACACCCCGGCCTTTCGTCGCCCGGCCGGATGGGGTCGAGGAGGGTTGATCGGCGTGTCCCCTCTGTTCGACAGCTATGTAATGGTCGATTGGAGCGCCGAGTCGCGCCCCAAACAAGGCGAGGACAGCATTTGGATCGCCTATCGGCGGCGCCTGCCGGGCGGAGCGGGGGATTGCGCCGGAGCGGAAAATCCAGCGACCCGGGCCGCGGCGATGGCGGCGATCGAAGCGATGCTGCAGGCCGAACTGGCGGCAGGGCGCCGCGTTCTGCTCGGCTTCGATTTTCCCCTGGGATATCCGCGCGGCCTCGCCGCCCGGCTCGGGCTCGAAGGGCCGCCCTGGCGGGCGATCTGGCAGGATTATGCGAGGCGGCTGGTCGACGACGAGAACAACCGCAATGACCGGTTCGTCCTGGCCGATGGGCTGAACCGGCGTGTCTCGGGCACTGCCGCTTTCCCGTTCTGGGGGCGCCCGGCGAAATCGGACTTGGCGGCATTGCGGCCCAACCATCACCGCCTCCACGCAACCGGCGGCTTGGCCGAGCGCCGACTGGTCGAAGAGCGCACGCCGACGGCGCAAACGGTGTGGAAGCTCTTGGGCGTCGGCGCCGCGGGGAGCCAGGCCTTGACCGGCATCCCGCGTTGCGAGCGGCTGAAGCAGCGCTTCGGCCCGGCGCTCCAAGTCTGGCCGTTCGAAACCGCCCTCGCCGCTCCTGTTCGGCCCGGCCCGGCGATCACCCTGGTCGAGATCTACCCGTCGCTGTTTCCGGTCGACCCCGAGCCCGGCGAGGTGAAGGACGCGGCCCAGACCCGCACCACCGCCCGACACTTCGCCGAGCTGGATTCGAGCGGGAATTTGGCGGCGCTTTTCGCCGGGGATCCGGCGCTGAGCGAAATCCAGAAGGCGGACGTCATCGCCGAGGAAGGTTGGGTTCTGGGCGTGACCGCGTCGAAACTACCCCCGCCCGGACCGCAGGAGAAGGGTAATTACGAGTATCTGACAGACCCGGCCGCGATATACGCCAAGAGTTTCGCCATCGCCCGGGCCGAAACCGATCTGTCGTCGCTGCCGCCCGAGTTGCACGGGCTGGCCCTCCGGATCGTCCATGCTGCAGCCGATCCCGGCCTCGTCCGGGATCTCGCCTGGTCGCCCGGTGCCGCGGCAGCCGGGCGGCAGGCGCTGGCGTCCGGAGCGCCGGTCCTGGTCGATGTCGAGATGGTCGCCCACGGCATCACCCGGGTGCGCCTGCCTTGCGGCAACGAGGTCGTTTGTACCTTGCGTGACCCGCGCGGGCCGATTTTGGCGGCGAAGCTGGCGACGACGCGCTCGGCCGCAGCGCTCGAACTCTGGCGCGACCGGCTGGCGGACGCGGTGGTCGCGATCGGCAATGCGCCGACGGCGTTGTTCCATCTTCTGGAGATGATCGCGGCCGGAGCGCCGCGCCCGGCCCTGGTGCTGGGGTTTCCCGTCGGCTTCGTCGGCGCCGCCGAAGCCAAGGCGGCCCTCGTCGCCAACAGGCTGGGCCTCGCCTACGTCGCGCTCGCCGGGCGGCGCGGCGGCAGCGCGCTGGCGGCGGCTGCGGTCAATGCGCTCGCCGCGCCAGAGGAAGCCGGGACATGACGGCGTCCGTGGAGGATCGGCTGGCCGCGACCCGCGCCCGCTGGGCCGAGCCGCACCGGCATTACCACGCGACGACCCATCTCGACAGTTTGCTGTCGCTGTTCGCCGAGCTGCGGTCCTCGCTGCACGATCCGGAGGCTGTCCGTCTGGCGATCTTCTATCACGATGCGATCTATCGGCCCGACCGTGCCGACAATGAAACGGCGAGCGCCGCCCTGATGCGCAGCGATCTGGACGGGCTGGTCGATGCCGAGGCGTTGTCCCGGGCCGAGACGCTGATTCTGGCGACCCGGCAGCATCGGATCCCCGAGAGTGTCGGCGCGGATTGCGCCGCCGATTGCGCACTGTTCCTGGATATGGACATCTCGATCCTCGGCGCCGGCGAAGCGGAGTTCGACCGCTACGAAGCCGGCATCGCGGCCGAGTATCTGCCGCACTATGATCTCGCTGCCTATCGCGCCGGGCGGGCTGCCGTGCTCGCCGGCTTCCTCGCCCGCGACCGGCTGTTTCTGTCGGAGAGCTTCTTCCGGCTCGAGGCGCCGGCGCGGGCCAATCTCGCCCGAAGCCTCGCGGCGCTCGAGTCCGGGCCGGGCGAAGCACGCCCGCCGAGGGGGATGCTCGAACGCTGGCTCACCATCGTCGGCATCGGCGAGGACGGGCTGGCCGGACTCGGAGCCGGCGCCCGGGCGGTCCTCGATGCGGCCGAAATCCTGGTCGGCGGCGAGCGCCATCTCGCCATGATCCCGCCGAGTACGGCCGAACGCCTGGCCTGGCGGCGGCCGATCGAGTCGAGTCTCGCCGAGCTCCGGGCGCGGCGCGGCCGGCGCATGGTCGTGCTCGCGAGCGGCGATCCCATGCAGTACGGGATCGGCGCCACCCTCCTGCGGTCGGTACCGATAGCCGAGATCACGGTGCTGCCGGCGCCGGGGGCCTTCTCCCTGGCCGCGGCGCGGCTCGGCTGGGCTTTGCCGCAAGTGGCGACGCTGAGCCTGCACGGCCGCCCGCTCGACCGGTTGGCCTTCTATCTCGCGCCCGGCGCGCGTCTGCTGGCGTTGACCGAGAACGGCGCGGCGCCGGCCCGGATCGCGCGCTGGCTGGCCGAACGCGGGTGGGGCCCCAGCCTCGTGACGGTGCTGGAGCGGCTCGGCGGGCCGGCCGAACGAATCACCGATGCTACCGCCGATGCGTTTGCCCAAGCCGCCTTCGCCGATCTCAACACGCTGGCGATCGAGGCCCGGCCCGGCCCGGCGGCGCGATGGTGGTCGCGCCAGGCCGGGCTGCCGGATGCGGCGTTCCGCCATGACGGGCAATTGACCAAGGGCCCGATCCGGGCCGCGACCTTGGCCGCCCTGGCACCTTGCGGGGCGGAGACCTTGTGGGATGTCGGCGCCGGCTGCGGCTCGATCGCGATCGAATGGCTGCGCGCTCTGGAGCATGGAAGCGCGCATGCGATCGAGCGCGATCCGGCGCGCGCCGCTCTGATATCCGCCAATGCCGTGACACTCGGCGTGCCCGATCTGAATCTGGTCCAGGGCTCGGCACCGGCGGCCCTCGGAGGGCTCCCCGCCCCCGACGCCGTCTTCATCGGCGGCGGCGTCGATGCCGATCTGCTCGAATTCTGCCGGGCAGCACTCGAACCGGGCGGCCGGCTGGTCGCCAATGCCGTGACTGTCGAGGGCGAGGCCAGTCTGGCCGAGTTCCGGCGGCGATGGGGCGGCGAGCTGATCCGGCTGGCCTGTTCCCGGGCCGAGGCGCTGGGCGGGCATCATGTCTGGCGCGCCCTGGCGCCGGTCACCCAGCTGATCTGGCGCAAGGAGCCGGCTCCGCCATGACCGACGGCATATTGCTCGGCGAAAAGCTCGATTATCTGGCCGAGGGCTGGCGGCCCTGGGGCCTGCTGCTGGCGCTGGCCCTGGCGCTGTTCCTGCCCGGCATCGCCAGCCTGCCGGCGATCGATCGCGACGAGGCCCGCTTTATCCAGGCGACGCGCCAGATGCTCGAAACCGGCGATCTGGTCCAGATCCGCTATCAGGACGAGGCGCGCAACAAGAAGCCGGTCGGGATCTATTGGCTCCAGGCGGGGCTGGTCCGTCTTCTGTCCAGCGCCGAGGCGGCTTCCGTCTGGCCGTACCGGCTGGCCTCGGTGCTGGGCGGCATTGCGGCGGTACTGCTGACCTTCTGGTTCGGGGCTGAAATCTTCGACCGGCGTACTTCGCTGATCGCGGCCGGGTTGCTGGGATCGACTGCCAATCTGGTCTATTCGGCCCATATCGCCACCACCGACGCCGTCCAATTGGCCTGCATCGTCGCAGTCCAGGGTGCGCTCGGCGCAGCATATCTGGCGCATCGGCGCGGCGAGAGGCTGCCGATCCGGACGGCGGCGATCTTCTGGGTGGCGCTGGGGCTGGGCATGCTGGTCAAGGGTCCGGTGGCGCCCGGCCTCGCCCTGGTGACCGCGCTGGCACTGATGCTCGCCGACCGGCGCTGGCGCTGGTGCCTCAGCCTCCGGCCGTTCTGGGGCGTGCCGCTGGCGCTGCTGATCATCCTGCCCTGGCTGGTGCTGATCGAGGTGCAGACCTCCGGCGCCTTCCTGCAAGACTCGGTGGGACGGGATTTCTTCGGCAAGCTCGCCGGTGCCCAGGAGGCGCATGGTGCCCCTCCTCTCTATTATCTCGCCCTCACGCCGGTCACCTTCTGGCCGGCCTCCCTGTTTCTCGGGGTCGGCGCCGCCTGGGCCTGGCGGTCGCGGCGATTGCCGGCAGCGCGGCTGCTGATCGCCTGGATCGTGCCGTTCTGGATCATCCTGGAAATCGTCCCGACCAAGTTGCCGCATTATATCCTGCCGCTTTACCCGGCACTGGCGCTGCTCGCGGCCAAGGCGCTGGTCGCACTCGGCGAGGAGGGCATGGCCGAGCCGCCCGCCGGGTTCCGGCCGTTCTTTCCGGCGCTGTGGGCGACGATCGGGTTGGGTCTCGGTATCGGACTGCTGATCCTGCCGCTGCTCCCGGGTCCGCTCCTCGGCCTGCCGGGGGAACTGCGACCGACGATCCAGCCGGCCGGCGGCATCGCCGCGGCCGCAGTGCTGGTCGCCATCTGGCAGATCTTCGTTCGCGACCACGTCCATCTCGGGCCGTCGAGTGCGCTGGTCGCGATCCTGGCCGGGCTGCTCGTGCTCGTGCCCGGTTTGGAAGGGGTCTTGCCGTCGCTCGATGCGCTCTGGCTCAGCCGGTCCGCGGCTCAGCTGATCGCCACCGAGCGAATCCCGGGCGAGCGGATCGGCAGCAGCGGCTATACCGAAGCCAGCCTGGTCTTCCTGCTCGGCACCGATACGGCGCTGGTCTCGCCGGAAGCGGCAGCCGAGGATCTGGCCCAACATCTGATCGGCCTCGCCCTGATCGAGGAGCGCGCCGACGATGCCTTCCGCGCCGCCCTCGCGGCGCACGAATTGCAGCCTCGTGCACTCGGCCGTGTTCGGGGCCTCGACTACTCCAATGGCAAGCGGATGGTGCTGACCTTGTATCGCGCAGAGCAGAAGTGACGACCGGCACCGTCTGGGGGCTCGGCATCGGGCCGGGCGATCCCGAATTGATCACCGTCAAGGCCCTCCGCCTGCTCCAGGCCGCCCCGGTGGTGGCATATCCGGCGCCGCTCGGCGGCGACAGCTTCGCCCGGACCATCGTCGGGCAGTGGCTGGGTCGCGGCCAGGCGGAGATCGTCATCGAAGTGCCGATGGAAATCGCCCCCGAACCGGCCCAGGCCGCTTATGACCGGGCATCCCTGCAGATCGCCCGGGAACTGGACCAGGGCCGCGATGTCGCCGTGCTCTGCCAGGGCGATCCGTTCTTCTACGGCTCCTTCATGTACCTCTTCGGCCGGCTCGCCGGACAGTACCGGGTCGAGATCGTGCCCGGCGTGTCGTCGCTGGGTGCAGCGGCAGCGGCGTTGCAGGCGCCGCTGGCGGCGCGCAACGACGTGCTGGCGGTGCTGCCCGGACCGCTGCCCGAGGCCGAGCTGGCACGCCGGCTGGAAGATGTCGATGCGGCGGCGATCATCAAGCTCGGCCGCCATTTCGGCAAGGTCCGGCGCGTGCTCGACCGGCTCGGGCTCGCCGACCGGGCGCGCTATGTCGAGCGCGCGACGCTCGGGCAGCAGAGGCTCTTGCCGCTGGAACTCGTCGATCCCGGCCAGGTCCCCTATTTCTCGATGATCCTGGTCCATCGCCGCGGCGTGGCGTGGCGATGAGTGCCTGGCCGGAACGGGTGGTCATCCTGGCTTTGACCCCGGCCGGCCGCGACCTCGCCAGCCGGCTCGCGGCCGGCTTGCCCGGCGCCGATGTCGATAATCTGGGCGGGCCGGGGGCAGGGGCGCGCATCGCCGCCTGGTTCGCCGAGGGGAGAACGGTGATCGGCATCTGTGCCGCCGGCATTCTGATCCGGGCCGTGGCTCCGCTGCTTGCCGACAAGCGGGCCGAGCCGCCGGTGCTGGCCGTGGCAGAGGACGGGTCCGCCGTCGTCCCGTTGCTCGGCGGCCATCATGGCGGCAACGCGCTGGCCCGCCATCTGGCGGTGCTGCTCGGCATCGCCCCGGCGATCACCACCGCCGGCGATCTCAGCCTCGGCGTCGCACTCGACGAGCCGCCGCCGGGCTGGCGCCTGGCCGATCCGGGCCGGGCCAAAGCGGCGGCCGCGGCCTTGCTCGCCGGTGCCGGCGCTCGGATCGAGGGCCACGCCCCCTGGCTCGCCGGCCTGGCGAAACCGGGGAGCGCCGATCCGGTCGTGCTCCGGGTCACCACCGAGGTCCCGTCGCCGGACGACACGGCGCTGGTCTATCATCCGGCGGTGCTGGCGCTCGGCGTCGGTTGCGCCCGCGATTGTCCGGCGGCGGAGCTGATCGATCTGGCCGAAGCCGCGTTGCGCGCGGGCAGCCTGGCGCCGGCGTCGCTCGCCTGCGTCGTCTCGATCGAGCTCAAAGCCGACGAGCCTGCGATCCACGCGCTCGCCGCGCATTTCGGCGTGCCGGCCCGGTTCTTCGAGGCAGGGCGCCTCGCCGAGGAGACGCCGCGACTGGCGACGCCGTCGGAGACCGTGTTCCGCGAAACCGGGTGCTGGGGCGTGGCCGAGGGTGCGGCCCTCGCCGCCGCCGGCAGTGCGGCCCGCCTGCTCCAGCCCAAGCGCAAATCCGCGCGAGCGACCGCCGCCATCGCCGAGGCTCCCCGTCCCATCGACGGCAGTGCTGTCGGGCGCAAGCGTGGACGCCTGACCGTCGTCGGCATCGGCCCCGGCGCCGCTGCCTGGCGCACCCCCGAGGCCGAAGCCGCTCTCGCCGAGGCGGAGCATCTGGTCGGCTACGGGCTCTATCTCGATCTGCTCGGGCGGGCAGTCGAGGGCAAGACCCTGCACGCGACCGGGCTCGGCGACGAGACCGGCCGCGCCCGCCGCGCCCTCGATCTGGCCGCGGGCGGCGAGACGGTGGCGCTCGTCTCCTCGGGCGATGCCGGGATCTACGGGCTGGCGACGCTGGTGTTCGAGCTGCTCGAGCGCGAGGATCGGCCCGACTGGCGCCGGATCGATCTCGCCGTCACCCCCGGCATCTCGGCCCTGCAGGCGGCGGCGGCGCGGGCCGGGGCACCGCTCGGCCATGATTTCTGCGCGATCTCGCTCTCCGACCTGCTGACGCCCTGGCCCGCGATCGAAGCCCGGCTGCAGGCCGCGGCGACGGCGGATTTCGTCGTGGCGCTCTATAATCCGCGCTCGCTCGGCCGCCGCGACCAACTCGTCAGGGCCAAGGCGATCTTCCTCGAGCACCGGCCGCCCGAGACGCCGGTGCTGGTCGCCCGCAACCTCGGCCGCAGCGAAGAGACGGTGTCGATCTCCGGCCTCGCCGCGTTCGACCCGGCGACCGTCGACATGCTCACCCTGGTCCTGATCGGCGCGAGCTCGACCCGGCGCGTGCCGGGCGGGCGCTGGATCTACACGCCGCGCGGCTATGCCGGAAAAGCGCCGTGAGCGTCCATTTCATCGGCGCCGGGCCGGGGGCGCCCGATCTCATCACCGTCCGCGGCCTGCGCCTGATCGAGCGCTGCCCGGTGTGCCTCTATGCCGGCTCGCTGGTGCCGGCCGAGATCGTGGCGGCGGCCCCGGCCGGTGCCCGGGTGATCGACACGGCTCCGCTCCATCTCGACGAGATCATCGGCGAAATCGCCGCGGCCGATCGGGCCGGGCTGGACGTGGCCCGCGTGCATTCGGGCGACCCGTCGCTCTACGGTGCCGTCGCCGAACAGATCCGCCGGCTCGACGCGCTCGGCATCGCCTGGGACATCACCCCCGGCGTCCCCGCCTTCGCCGCCGCGGCAGCAGCGCTCGGCACCGAACTGACGCTGCCCGAGATCTCGCAGACCGTGATCCTGACCCGGACATCCGTCCGCGCCTCGGCGATGCCTGCGGGCGAGGATCTGGCCGTCCTGGGGGCGAGCGGGGCCACGCTCGCGATCCACCTGTCGGTCAATAATCTGGCCAGGATCGTGCGCGACCTGGCGCCGCTCTACGGCGAGGATTGCCCGGTCGTGGTCGCCTGGCGGGTGAGCTGGCCCGACCAGCAATTCCTGCACGGCACGCTCGGCACCATCCGTGCCGCGGTGAAGGCAGCCGGGTTCACCCGGACGGCGCTGATCCTGGTCGGGCGGGTGTTCGGGGCGGAGCGGTTCCGGGAGAGCCGGCTCTATGCGGCCGATCACCACCATGTCTTACGGCCGAGGGAACCGGGCCGGTCGGACTGAGGGGAGGCGGCCGAGGGACGGCGGTTCCCACTGTCGAGACGGCCGATCAACTCGGCGCGCCGGACTTGATCCGGCAAACCTCCTCGTGAATCACGAATGTGCGCCCGGGCGTGAGGTTATGGGGCGCGAACTCCCGCCACCAGGCAGCCGCCTCCGGGCTCGTCCTCGCCAGAATTTCTACTGCTGCAGCGGCCTCGACCGCATAGCCGGTGACGGTTTCTGCCCGGCCTCGAAGGAGATCCCAAACCCGAAGCCGCCGGGAACGAGCTCCCGACAGGACGCCGAACGCCAGGAATGTCTCGGGAGCCGACGTTCCAATTTACGGTGACTCTGAACCAAACCCCGGTTGCCGCCATTTTCAGTCGAGTATTCTGCCCGCTCGACCCCGGCTCCGGAGCCGGGGTCGAGCGGGCTTTGCGATTGATCTCGTGTTGGGTGGAGCCAAGATATATCCTGGCCGTAAATTCCGTCCCGAGGTTGAATCTTGGCCCGACCACCGGTAACTCCGCCGCGCACGAAGTTCGGACCCGGCGGCATTCAGGCGAAAACCGTCGATGCGGGCACGGCGGGTCGGGCTACTCCGCCTCCTGCGACGAAGTTCGGACCCGGCGGCGTCCAGGCGAAATTCGCCGATCCGGGCTCGGCTCGTCATCGTGTACCGCCCCCCACGACGAAATTCGGACCCGGCGGCATCCAGGCGATGTTGGCCGGTACGGGCGCATGGCGTCGCCGAACCCCGCCCCCCGCCACGAAATTCGGACCGACCTCGGCCCAACCGAAAGCTGATGCCAGCCGGCCGCCATCGACCCGCTTCCGAGTCGAGTATCGTGTCCACGGAACCCTTCCCGGGCTTTTTGGTCCTCCTTCCCGACCGATAAGAGCACTCGGCGGTGACTGGCCGGTGATTCAACGTGCGTTGAATGCAAACGCGGCGGCGTTCGTACCGGGTGGCGGAGGCGGCGGCGATGGAGGCGACGGAGGAGGCGGCGGCGATGGAGGCGGCGGCGGCGATGGAGGCGGCGGCGGCGATGGAGGTGAACCAGAGCCCGATGTCGAAGACGAACCAGAACCGGTGCAGATTATTCGGTTCTGGGACCCCGATCCCGTCGAGACGGCGCGAGACTATGTGGAAGCGCATCCCGATGCGGCCGCTCTGGTGCCGCAAGGCTACAATCTGGCCCATGGCTGGCATGAAGGGTTCGAGGTCTGGGAGCAAATTGGAATGTCCATCTATCACTTCAACATAACCGCTGCCGGCGATCCACAGACGCAAATACACATCTATGTCAACGGCAATGGGGGGCTGGAACCAGTCGGTATCGGCCAACGGCCTTCGGGATATGTCCTCAGGGAAATGGAGGTTCCTCTGGCGGCCGAAGCGGACTGATCCGACCGCATTTGCCCAGCTTCGCCCCGCTCGGCGCCGCCCTCACCCCCCGCGCCGGATCCAGCCGCCGGCGATGACGCGGTCGCCGTCATAGACGACGCCGGCCTGGCCGGGGGCGACGCCGGTGAAGAGCGGCTCGCCCAGCACCAGCAGCGCGTCCGCAGGCCCGGTCGCGGTCAGGCTCGCGGCGACCGGTTTCTGGGCCGAGCGGAGCTTGACCGTCACCTCCCGGCCGACGGCGTCGGCGGCAGCCGGATCCAGCCAATTGACCGTGCCGAGCCTGACCCGGCTCGCCGCCAAGGCCGTCTTCGGGCCGACCACGACGCGGGCGGTCGCGGGCTCCAGCCGGACGACATAGAGCGGGTCGGCCCGGCCGCCGAGTTCCAGGCCGCGGCGCTGGCCGATGGTGAAATTGACGATCCCGTCGTGGCGGCCGAGGATCGTGCCGTCGAGATCGACGATTTCGCCCGGGCTGTGCGCTTCGGGCCGCAGCTTCTCCAGGAGCCGAGCATAGTTCCCGGACGGAACGAAGCAGATATCCTGGCTGTCGGGCTTGTCGGCGAGCGCCAGGCCCAGCCGTTCGGCCGCGCGCCTCGTCTCGGTCTTGGTCATGGCCCCGAGCGGGAAGCGCAGGAAATCGAGCTGGTCGCGGGTCGTGGCGAACAGGAAGTAGCTCTGGTCGCGGGTTTCGTCGGCGGCGCGATGCAGCTCGGGCCCGGCCCGGCCGGCGATCCGGCGGGCGTAGTGCCCGGTCGCCAGCGCCCGGGCACCGAGGTCGCGCGCCGTCTCCAGGAGATCGGTGAACTTGACCGTCTGGTTGCAGCGGACGCACGGGATCGGAGTCTCGCCGCGAAGATATGTGCGGGCGAAATCGTCGATCACGGCGGCGCGAAACCGGGCCTCGTAATCCAGCACGTAATGCGGAATGCCGAGCCGCTCGGCCGCACGGGCGGCATCCTGAATGTCCTGTCCGGCGCAGCAGGCACCCTTCTTGCCTGCGGCCCGGCCGTGATCGTAGAGCTGCAGGGTAATGCCGACCACATCGTAGCCGGCTTCGGCGAGAAGCGCTGCCGTAACCGCGGAATCGACCCCGCCGGACATGCCGACCACGATCCGGATCGCCTTGTTCGCCCTGTCGAATCCCAGCGGTTCCATGGTGGTCTCGAAAGCCCGGCCGGCGTCAGCCATTGAGCAGGTTGCGGGTCGCGGCCGGTAGCCGCACCGTCAGCCCGTCGAGTTCATCGCTCATGACGATCTGGCAGCCGAGCCGCGAAGTCTTGGTCAAGCCGAAGGCCAGATCGAGCATGTCTTCCTCGTCCTCGCTCGGGTCCTTGAGCGCCTGATACCAGTTCGGATCGATGATGACGTGGCAGGTCGAGCAGGCGAGCGAGCCTTCGCATGCCCCTTCGAGATCGACGCCGTGCTTGTGGGCGATTTCCAGGACGCTCAGCCCGTTCGGCGCCTCGACTTCCCGGCGCGTTCCCTTGGGATCGATGAAGACCATCTTCGGCATGTCAAGCTCTCTTCGGCGAAACGCTCATGATCTCATGCTCGGGTGTGCATATCCCGCACGCGATACCGGGCGTCCGGCAGATTTTCGGAAAGCCGCGGGTCAACGCAGGGCTTCGGCGCAGAGGGCGGCGCCGATCACGGTGCGCTCGGCGCCGTCGAAACCGTCGAGCAGTGCCACGCCCGTCTCGGCCGCGACTCGGGCCGCCGCCTCGATCCCGGGGGCGATCAACCCGGACACGACGCCCTCGGCGGCGATCAGTCCGGCGAGATCGTCGACATGGCGGGCGAGCGTTCCGCCGACCAGCCGCAGGGCGCCGTCGGCGCGTTCGAGGCGGGCCAGCGCCAGCCCGCCCGGCACGGCGGCCAGATGCAGATACGCGCCCTCGCCCTCGAGCCCGCCGGACATCGCCAGCGCCACCGACGATTCGATCAGCCGGAGTACGGGAATGCCCCCGGCCTCGACGGCCTGCATCAGCGCCAGGCGCAACCCGGCCGTCGATTCCAGCGGCACCACCACCACCGCCCCGGCGATCGGCCGGCCGATCCGGCGGAGCAGGAGCCGCCGCGCCGTCTCGACCAGCAGCGCCACCCGGTCGGCGAGCGTAGCGCCGCGCTCATCGACCGCGTCCGGAACGGCCAGCGCTTCCAATCCGATCGCGCTCGCATCGGCGAGACCGAGCTGTCCGGCCGCCGGCGATCCCGCCTCGTCGTAACCGGCGATCGCCGGCAGGAAATCGAGGCCGCCGCCGGCGTCACGGATCAACTCGGCATTGCCGCCGACCGAAGCCGCCAAGCGCAGCCCGGTGCCGGTCAGCTCGAGGCCGAGGGCGAGGCCGGCATCTTCGAACTCGTCGCGGCGCAGGCCGGGCTCTTCGATCTGGAGCAATTCCATGCCGGAACGCAGCGCCTCAGACGTGGAAGGACTCGCCGCAGCCGCACCTTCCCTTTTCATTGGGATTCTTGAAGGTGAAACCGGCTTGCAGCTTGTCCTCGACCCAGTCCATTTCGGTCCCGATCAGGAACATGGTCGCCTTGGGATCGATCAGGATGGTGACGCCCTTGTCCTGCACCACTTCGTCGAATTTGCCCTTCTCGTCGGCATATTCGATCGTGTAGCTCAAGCCCGAGCAGCCGCGCGAGCGGACGCCGACGCGAATGCCGACCGAGGGCTTCTGGCGCTCGCCGAGCAGGTGCCGCACCCGATCGGCCGCTGCGTCCGTTACCGTCATCGCCTGAAACCGCGCCATTCCCGCCTGCTCCCGATTCGTCTCCAGCCGCCGCCGCGACGCCCTCTGCTCCATCAACCTACCGGCAGAGAGGCCTGTCCGCAACAAACGGTATGTGGCGACGGGCATGCGTGGCGGCAAGAGCGGCGCGAGGGCCGGCTTCCGCCTGTCGTGCGCCATGTTGATGGCAAATCATGTCGGTCGCAAGTCATTGCCGGAACCCCGGCCGGGTGCTACCATAGTACTACTGCGCACAGCGCCCGCCTCGTGGGCGCTGTGCGCGGCCGAGGATGACGTTATCTCCATGCCGCCCGCGCTGCAGGCTGCTCCGGAAGCGTGCCGGGTCTTGTTCGCCTATTGGAACGAGATTCGCGAGCGCGCGCTCGTTCCCTACCGATCCCGCCTCGATCCGTTGCGGCTGCTCGCCATTCTCCCCCGGATACAGATCGTCGAGTTGCAATCACACGGTGTGATCCGGTGCACACTGGCCGGAACCGGGCTGCGCGATCTCTTCGGTTTCGACCTGACCGGGCACAACATGATCCAGCTGACCCCGCCCGCCGGGCGGGCAACCCGCTCCTACCGTCACTGGGCCGCAGTCGCGCAGCCATGCGGCAGCGTCTTCGCCGCGGCAATCCGCTTCCCGTCCGGCGCCCGGGCGCCGGTCGGCGGCGTCGCCTTGCCTTTGCTCCCCGACCGGGAAGGCGGCTCGCCGTTGGTCGTCTTGGCCATCGCCCTCGTCGCCGACCGGGGCTGGATCAACGAGAGGCGACCGGGATTCCTCGGCCTGCCGGCTCGCTATGCCTTCATCGACATCGGCGCCGGTATTCCCGATCGGGTCGACCCGCCCGACGAGTGGGCGATGGATGATATCGTCCCGGCCGTGGATCGTCGCCCGGTCGGATGACGTCAGGCGATCGGGATCGGCCGGGCCCGCGCGAATTTCGCCAGCGCCGCCCCGACCTCGCGCAGCACGGGCGCCCAGCCCTCGCCGGTTTGCCGGAACAGGCGGGCGGTCGGATACCAGGGCGTGTCCGCCCGCCCCGTGCCCCAGCGCCAATCGGCCACTGCCGGCAGCAAGATCCAGACCGGCCGGCCCAACGCCCCCGCGAGATGGGCGACCGAAGTGTCGACGGTGATCACCAGATCGAGTTCGCTCACGAGGCCGGCAGTATCGGCGAAATCCCCGAGATCCGCCCCGAAATCCGCGATCGCCGACTGCGCCAGCAAGGACCGTTCGGCTGCTGTCGTCTGCTTCTGCACGCTGCAGCAGCGGGCGCCCGGAACCAGGCGCAAATCAACGAGGGCAGTGAGCGGAATCGAGCGGTTGCGGTCGTTCCGATGCGCCGGATTGCCGCTCCAGACCAGGCCGACCTCGACCCCACCGGCCGGCCCGAGCCGGTCGCGCCAGAGGCTGCGGCGCGCGGGATCGGCGCTGAGATAGGGGCTCGGCCCCGCCGGCCCGAGACCGAGCACCGAAGCAAGACTGAGCAAGGGACAATGCAGATCGACGGCCGCGCGCGCCGCCGTCGCATCGACCACCGTCACGCGCGCGAATTGTCCGGTCAGCAGGGTCACCAGCGGCGAGGGTACCGCCAGCACGATCTCGGCGCCGAGGGCAGCGAGGGCCGGGACCCACCGGCAGAATTGCAGCGTATCGCCCAGCCCCTGTTCGCCCGCGAGCCGGATCCGGCGGCCGGCGATCGGCGTTTCGCCCCGCCATTGCGGCTGGTCTTCCGGGCCGAGCCGACCGGGGAACTTGCGCGCCCGCCAGCGCCATTCGTAATTGCGCCAGCCTTCGGCCCAGTCGCCGCGGCGCAATTCGATCAGGCCCAGATCGGTGCGCGCATCGGCGAAATCGGGGGCGAGCGCCAAGGCCCGCCGAAAACTCGCCTCGGCTTCGGCGTCGCGGCCGAGATCGTGGAGCACGACACCCCGGCTGTACCAGGCCTGGACCAAGCCGGGCGCGAGGTCCGTCGCCCGGGCGAAGCTCGCCAGGGCGGCGTCGAGTTGTTCGAGGAATTGAAGGGCTACACCCAGATTGGAGTGCCCGGGCGCAAAGTCGGGCATGACCCTGAGCGCGCGCCGATAGGCCTCGACCGCCTCGGCCATCCGGCCCGCGGCGGCCAGGGCGTCGGCGCGCAGAACCAGGGCCGGCCCGTGCTCGGGCGCCCGCTCGAGGACCGCGTCGTAGCCAGCCAGCGCCTCGTCGATCCGGCCCAGAGCCTGCAAGGTCTGGCCGAGCGCTATCCGAGTGTCGAGGTGATCGGGTCGCAGCGCCGCGGCATTGCGATAGGAGGGGAGGGCCGCCTCGTGCCGGCCGGCGCGACTGAGCGCATTGGCCAGATTGAAGTGCCCGTCGGCATAGCGCGGCTCGACCTCGACGGCGCGCCGGAAGCTCTCGATCGCCGCGTCCGGCCGGCCGGTCTCCTTGAGCAGATTGCCGAGGAAGAGATGCGCCTGGGGCAAACGGGGCGCGGCCGCGGCGGCGAGCCTGAACTGCTGCTCGGCTTCGTCCAACCGGCCGCGCATGTGCCAGGCCCGGCCGAGATTGAGCCGCACGGCCGGATCGTCGCGGAGCACGAGGGCCGTTTCCAGCAGCCCGATCGCGGCCGCGGGGTCGCCCTGGTCGCAGCAGAGGGCACCCAGCAATTGCAGCGCGTCGAAATCATCCGGACGCTCGGCGAGGATGCTCCGATAGAGGGCTGCCGCAGGCTCGAGGCGGCCTGCTCGATGGAGCCGCAGCGCCTGTTCTATGGGCGAGATCCCGGCCATCGATCGTGCCGCCTCAGGCGTCCGGCCGGCGCGCGTGTCGGCCGAGCCCCATGACCCGATCCATCTCGAGCAGCAGCGCGCGCAAGCGGCGGAACTCCTTACGTGGCCCAGTGACGGCGGCAATAGGCCGGGCGCCGGAGGCGGCGTCAAGAGGCGGCGCGGATCGACCCGAGGACGGGCGGGCCCCCCTCGCTCGCCATGTCGGCCCCGATCGGGGCCGGAGCCTATCGAAGATTGTGCTCGTCTTTTTGCCCCCTATTGGCGGTTTTGCGATTGCCCGGGCAGCCGACTGATGGTAGTCAATCGGCCGCCGACCGTCCGGCTGGGTAGAGCGCGATTGAACATTGAAGAGGGGCACCGATGCGAATCCTGGGCGCTGCCGTCGTGCTGACTGCATCCTTGCTGCTCGCAGGTTGTGCGAGAAATCCCGAAATTCCCTTCGAACGGGCATCAGTGCCTCAAATCACGACCATCGGGGTCGTCACTCCCGGGTTTCCCGACGGACCCGACATCGTCCTGGCAACCACCGTCGGCCAGAGCTTCGGGCTCATCGGCGCGCTGGTCGATGCCGGGATGAAGTCCAACCGCGACACCAAGTTCCTGGCCGCGATGCAGAGCCGAAACTTCTCCGCGCGGGATGCCTTTCTCAGCAAGCTCACCGCCGGACTCGAAGCCGAGGGGTATCGAGTGGCGCTGATCCCGGCGACGCGCGAGGCCAGGAAGTTCGTCGAGAATTACGCTGGCGCCCCGCAACAGCCGGTCGATGCCTATCTCGACATCTTCACCACGGGTTACGGCTATCTCGCTGCCGGAATCGGCGACAGCACGCCTTATCGCCCCGTGCTCTACCTGGAGGCGCGACTCGTCCGGGCCGCCGACAAGGCGATCCTGATGACGGATCGAATCCGCTACAACCCGATTCAGGCCGGTTCCAACATGATCACCATCGCCCCGGATCCGGCTTACGAATTCACCGATTTCGACACGCTGGTCGGCAATCCCGACCGGGCCATGGACGGGCTTCGGGGGGCGCTGGAGCAATCGGCGCAAACCGTCTGCACATTGCTGAAGTAGCGATGACCAGCATAATCCCGGCCCCCTCGCTGCTCGCCGGTTCGGCGCTGGTCGGGCTGCTCGGGGCCTGCGCCGCCCCGCCCCCGCCGCCGCTGCTGAGCCTGGACGGCCGCGACTGCGCGGCCCAGCCGGACTTCGTCGCGGCGCGGCCGCTGCGGCTCGATCCCGACAAGGTCGAAAATATCAACCTCGACGCGGCGCCGGCCTGCTTCGTGGCGCCCGACGGCTCCAAGAGCAGCTACGCCGCATTCGCCCTTCCGGACCAGCCGACGGAATTCCTGGTCTCGATCACCAGTTGGCAGCGCGGACGGGGCATGCTGTCGCCGCATATCCTCGTCTATGATCCGATCGGCCGCCTCGTGCGCGAGATCCCGCGCGACAGCTTTCAGTTCCACAACCAAAACATGTCACTTTATGCCGGCTTGCGGATTCATCCGGGCGAGCACTATGTCGTCGTTGCCTCCGACCCGAAAACGATAGGCCAGCAAAACTCTGAAATCCTCGATGCCATCCACACGAATACGAGCACCGGCACCTCGGCGACCGCGCATGGCGGGACAGTTGTTTCGAGCTTTTCCTATCACTACGGCACCGAGACGCAGAATGTCGTGAGCTATTCGTATAATGGCCTTGTAAGTGCAACTGCGCAGCCGATTGCAAAGGTGCCGTAGCGGGTTCGGGACGAGGCGACATTATTCGCAGGCGTGCTGTGATCCTCTCGCCCCGATCCGTAGCGTGCCGCAGCGCATCCAAGAGGAGGCGAAGATTCCTCGATCCGCCGGACTTCGCCAACACCCCGCGTTCCCCCTCGGTTCGGCTTCTCGGGCGCGTTGAGAAATCGAGCCGCATCCGCTACGATCGCTCGGGCGATACGGGAGCCCGTCGGCGGCCCCTCGGCCGAGGGAGATGAAACCGCGGATGCGCATGACCCATCGCTCACTCGGTCTCGTCCTGGGCATCGCGATCAGCGGAGTTGTCCGCGCGACCGAGACGGCACCCGGCCTTCGGGAACTGACCGATCGCACGATCCGCGATCTCGAGCTGCAGACGGAGTTGCCGCAAACGCTGGCGCCGATGCATTTCTCCGCCAAACTTCCAGGCTGGCTCGCCTGGGTGGGTATCGGAATCGGCCTGCTGTTTCTACTCTACCTGCTGAAGGAGTACTTACCGTTCGGGCGCGCCCGCGGGTCGGGCGAATGGGCCGATCCGGCGGCCGCGGACGCCGCTCGCGACTCCTTTCTGCCAGGTCACCTCGCGATTGCCGAAGCCTTGGCGCGCGAGAACAAGTTCGTCGAGGCCATCCACGAGCTTCTCCTTGAAGCAGTCGGCGAGATCCGCGCGCGTCTCGGCGCGCGGCTGGCCGATTCGCTGACCAGCCGCGAGATCCTCTGCGCGGCGCCGCTGCCGGAACCGGGGCGAGACGCGCTCGGCCACATCATCGGCCGGGTCGAATGGACCTATTTCGGCGAGCACCCGGCGCTGAGGACCGACTACCTCGCCTGCCGCGAGCAGTTCGACTGCTTGTGCGACGCGCTGAAGGGCACGCCGGCGGGATGACCGGCCAACCGCTGTTTTCGCCGCGCCTGCTCGTGCTCTGGATCGCCTTGGGCGTGATCACGTTCGCGCTCTCGCTCTGGTTCATGCTCCAGCAGGACGACGCGGCGACCGTCGGCCCGAGCAGCTACTCTCACTCCGCGATCGGTCATGCCGGGATTGCCGAGATCTTGGAACGGCTGCAGATTCCCGTCGTCCGCAGCAAGTCTGATTCGCTGCATAAAATCAGCGGCGAGGGGGTCCTGGTCCTGGCCGAACCGGCGATGCCGTTTCCGGACGACGGCAAGCTGAAATCCCTCCTGCACACCGGAACGATCCTCCTGGTCCTGCCGAAATGGATCGGCCAGCCGGATCCCGAGCATCCGGGCTGGATCGTCAAGGCGACTCCGGTCGCACTCGAGTCGGCCGAACGCGCGCTCGGCGATGCTGTCGGGGCGGGCGAAGTGCTCCGGCGGGAGACGGCCCCGACCTGGACCCGGAACGAGATCGGCCCCACGCCCCGTATCGCCGGCGCGGTCCAGCTGGTGAAGGCGGCGGCGCTGAAACCGGTCGTCGCCAGCGAGGACGGAATTCTGCTGGGCGAACTCACCGCCGCCGGGCGCGAGATCTGGGTGTTGTCCGATCCCGACGTGATCGCCAATCACGGCATGGCCCTAGGCAACGCCGAATTCGCCGTCGCTCTGTTCCAGCGCCTGCGCGGCAGCGGCAATGTCGTGTTCGACGAATCCATCCACGATTTCGACCCGGTCCCCAAGAATCCGCTCGATCTCGCCGTGCAGAAGCGGTTCGTGGCCATGGTGATCGAAGCGCTGGCGGCGATTCTGTTGCTGCTCTGGGCGACGGTCGGACGGTTCGGCGCAGCCGAGACGGCACCGCCGCCGCTCGCGGCCGGCAAGCAAAGTCTCATTCGGAATGTGGCGGAGCTGATGGATTACGCAGGATATCAGCCGGTTCTGGTCCGCCGCTACGTCGATGCGACGATCCGCAACGCCGCGTTGCAGCTGCATGTGCCGCGCGGCCTCGACGGACCGGCGAGCCTCGGATGGCTGCAGCACGTGTCGGACGCGCGCGGGGGAACGATCGATGCCGTCGCCGTCAACGAGCGGGCGGCGGTTCTCGCCGCCTCGCGCAAAAGGGACCTGCCCGCGCTGTTCGGCGTTGCCCGCGAGATCAGACAGTGGAAACAGGAGCTGATGGATGGACCTGCAAGAGGTGCACAGGATCGCCGCGGCGATCCGGGGCGAAGTGCGCAAGGCAGTGGTCGGTCAGGATGAAGCGATCGAGCTGATGCTGACGAGCCTCCTGGTCGGCGGCCATATCCTGCTCGAAGGAGTTCCGGGAACCGCGAAGACGCTGCTGACCCAGGCTTTCGCCGCCGGGTTGGCGCTGGATTTCGGGCGGATCCAGTTCACGCCCGATCTGATGCCGGGCGATGTGCTGGGCACCAACCTGTTCAATTTTCAGACCAACGGCTTCGTCCTGACCAAGGGGCCGATCTTCGCCCAATTGCTGCTGGCCGACGAGATCAACCGGACGCCGCCCAAAACCCAGGCCGCCCTGCTGCAGGCGATGAACGAGCGTCTGGTCACGATCGATGGTCGCGACTATTCGCTGGGCGAGGAATTCATGGTCGTGGCGACCCAGAACCCGATCGAGCAGCAGGGGACGTACCCGCTCCCGGAGGCCCAACTCGACCGCTTCCTGTTCAAGATACTGATCGACCATCCCGATCGCGGCCAGGAGCTGGAGATCGTCCGGCGCCACGGTCATCGTTCCGCCATGCCGCGTCTTTCCGAGTTCGGCTTGCAGCCGGTCGCCATGATCGACGACTTGGCCGCGATTCGGGCGACCGTGACCGAGATTCGGCTGACCGACGCCCTCATCGCCTATATCGTCGACGTCATCCGGGCGACACGCGACCACTCCTCCCTCGAGATCGGCGCCTCGACTCGCGCGGCGAACATGCTGGCCGCGGCATCGCGCGCCTTCGCGGCTCTCCAGGGACGGGATTTCGTCATTCCCGACGATGTCAAGACGCTCGCGATTCCCGTGCTGCGCCACCGGGTCGTGCTCTCGCCCGTGGCCGAGATCGAGGGCCAGGCGGCCGATCGGATCTTGCGCGAAATCCTCGACCGGACGGCGGCACCCAGATGACCCGCCCGACTCGCCGTGCCGTACTGATCTTCGCCGGGAGCGTTCCGCTGGCCCTGGTGATCGCGGCCATCGTCCCGTCCTGGTGGGTGCTGTCCGTCGACTGGGCCGTGCTGGTCCTGGCCGGCCTCGCCGGCGACGCGGTTCTGGCCCTGAGGCCCGGCGCCCTCGGCGCCCAATTCGCCACCCCTGAACGGATCTTCATCGGCGAAGCCGCAGCGATCACCGCACGCTTCCCCGCGGCCCGGCAGCGGCGGCCGACCCGCCTCGATCTCCTCGCCGAGCAGCGCGGCGATCTGGAGCCGGCGGCACTCCGGTCGGTCGATCTCGAACCGGACCAGGAGGCGATCCTCGAACTGCCCTTGATCCCGCTGCGGCGGGGCAAGATCTCGGTCGACCGGATCTGGCTGCGCTGGGAGGGGCCGTTCGGGCTGGTTCAGATCATCCACCGGGTCGCGATCGACCGAACCATCGACGTGGTCCAGAATATTCGCGGAGTCCACGGGGCGGCCCTGCAATTCTTCGCCCGGGAGGCGATATTCGGGGTCCGGGTCCAGCAGGAACGCGGCGACGGCACCGAATTCGATTGCCTCAAGGACCATGTCCCCGGCCTCGATACTCGCTTCATCGACTGGAAGCATTCGGCGCGCCACCGCAAGCTGGTGTGCAAGGAGTTCCGGGTCGAGCGCAACCACCCGATCATCCTGGCGTTCGACACCGGGCATCTGATGCTGGAGCCGATCGACGGGATCCCGCGCCTCGACCACGCGATCAATGCCGGATTGCTGCTCGCCTGGATCGCGCTCGAGGGCGGCGACCTCGTCGGCAGTTACGGCTTCGATGCCGTCACCCGGCATTATCTCCAGCCGGTGCGCGGGATGGCGAATTTCCCCCGGCTGCTGCGCTCGACCGCCGAACTCTCCTATCATCGCGAGGAGACCAATTTCACCCGCGGCATCGCGGAACTGGCGATCCGGCTGAAGCGCCGGGCACTGGTCGTGCTGTTCACCGATTTCGTCGATACCGTGACCGCCGAATTGCTGGTCGAGAGTATGCAGCGCGTGGCGCAGAAGCATGTGGTGATCTTCGTCAGCCTCAGCGATCCGTTTCTGCAGGCCACGGCCGATGCGGCACCGGAGCGGTTCGAAAGCGTGGCCGAGGCGGTCATCGCCGATGATTTCCTGCGTGACCGGCGGGTCGTCTTCGATCGGCTCGAGCGGCTCGGCATCCATTGTCTCGACCTGCCGCGCGCAGCCCTGTCGGTCGGTCTGATCAACCGGTATCTGATGGTGAAACAGCGGGGACTGCTGTGAGCGAACCGATCCCGGCGCCCGGACTCGTCATCAAGAGCAGCGAATTCCGGCGCGGGCGGGAGCAGAGCTGGCGCGATCTCGAAGTGCTGCTCGATCGGGTCGAGCGGCGCGGCATCAAGGCGCTGGGACCCGACGAGCTCGAGCGTCTGCCCGGGCTCTACCGGTCGGCGCTCTCCTCGCTGTCGGTCGCCCGCGCCATCGCCCTCGACCGTCACCTGCTGCTCTACCTCGAGGATCTGGCGCTCCGCGCATATCTCGTGGTCTACGGGCCCCGGCGAAATCTGGTCCAGGATTGCAAGGATTTCCTGCTCCACGGCTTTCCCGCTGCGGTACAGGGCGCGCGCTGGCACATTCTGGTGACCTTGCTGGCCCTCCTCGCCGGCGGTGTCGCCGGATTCATGCTGACCGTCGGCGACGAGGCCTGGTTCAATACTTTCGTCCCCGAGGGCATGGCCGGCGGGCGGGGCCCGGCCAGCACGCGCGAGGCGCTGCTTTCCGAAGAAATCTTCGCACCATGGCCGGGCGTCATCGATTCCTTTCTGCTCTTCTCGAGCTTTCTCTTTCAGCACAATACCGTCGTCGGCATTCTCAGCTTCAGTCTGGGGATCGCCGCGGGAGTCCCGACGCTGATCCTGATCGCCTATCAAGGATTGATCCTCGGGGCGTTCCTCGCACTCCACTACGATCGGGGCATTGCTCTCGATTTCATCGGCTGGGTTTCGATCCATGGCATCACCGAACTGGGCGCCATCGTGCTGTGCGCGGCCGGCGGGCTGTTGATTGCCGAGAAGGCGCTGTTTCCCGGCCGCTACTCCCGCGTCGAGAGCTTGGCCAGGGTCGGGGGCGAAGCTTCACGCCTCGCCATCGGCGCGGTCCTGCTGTTCTTCCTCGCCGCGATCCTCGAAGGCGGCTTCCGCCAGTTGGTCCAGATGACGCTGCTCAGATTGCTGATCGGCTCGGGTGTGGCGGCCTGCTGGATCTTCTATCTCGGCCAGCCGCTGGCGGCGGCGCGGCAATGACCCCCGTCCATATCCGCACGGCCTTGTTCCTCAACCCGATCGGGCGCGCCCGGCGGGAAATCATCACGCCGGAGGGCGTGCCGCTCACAGTCGAACTCGCCGATTATGGCGAACGGGTCGGCGCCTTCCTGCTCGACGTCGTGTTTCTCGCGGTGACGAATATTCTGCTCTACCTCGTGCTCCATGTCGCCGGCGGCCAGTCGGTCGGCGGCAAGGTCGTGCTCACGATCGTCCTGTTCCTCGGCTTCATCGTCCAGAACCTCTATTTCATCTATTTCGAACTCGCCTGGCGGGGGGCCACCCCGGGCAAACGGATCGTCGGCTCGAGAGTGGTCAACCGTCGGGGTGGGCCGCTCTCGCAAAATTCGGTCATCGCGCGAAATCTCATGCGCCAGCTCGAGGCGTTCATGCCGCTGGGGGCGCTCCTGTCCGTCGGCGGTGCCGGCGGCGGAGTCTGGCAAAGGCTGGCGCTGGCCCTCTGGCTGCTGGTCTTCGCCCTCCTGCCTCTGTTCAACCGCGACCGGATGCGCGGCGGCGATCTGCTCGCCGGCACCATGGTCATCGCCTTGCCGAAACGGCGGCTCCTCGCCGATCTGGTCGAGGCCGGTATCGGCACCGACTTCACCGAACAGCAGCTGCGCGCCTATGGCGCCTTCGAACTGCAGATACTGGAGGAATTGCTGCGCCGGCCGGAAAACCGGGAGACTTTCGAGCTGCGCCGGGACGTGTGCGAACGGGTTTGCCGCAAGATCGGCTGGCGGGAGCCGGTGCCCGCGCAGGGCACGCTCGATTTCCTCCGGCGGTTCTACACGGCCGAGCGGGCCTTCCTCGAGCGCGAACAGCTCTACGGGCGGCGGTACGAGGACAAGCACAGCGCCGCCCGGCAGTAATGCACGCTCGAGCATCGCTCAGTCGAAGACGGCGGCAATGTCATCGGTCTGGCGGCCGTCCTTGGCAACCCGCAGACCGTGGTAGATCGCAGCCGCCAGGACCATCGCGTAGACCTGGATGATACATGCCGTCAAAATGATTACAAATCCGGCGGATGCTGGTCCGAGGACTCCGAGCGTGAAAGAATTGACCATCAGCAGCGCTATGACGGCGACCGCGCCGAACACCAGGTAAATACCGAAGATCGTCCAGCGATTTCCCCGGGTCAGGTCCCGGCTCCGGCGGATGGCGGCGATCGGTCCGAGACCCTCGATCAAGCAGGCTTGCATCGACACCGTCATGCGCATCGCAACGATGACTCCCGGGATCACGAACAGGAGAGTCGCCAGCCAGCAGATGAGGAACGTCAACCCATCTTCGCCAAAATCCTCTCGATTTTCCAGGTTTTCGGTGAGATTTTGGCAGAAAATGGCGGAAATGCTGGGGTTTGTTTTTGGATTTCATTTGTAGTGCCATAAAAGATATTTCTTCCTTGCT
>Ga0209274_10000210_pt1 | contig 45666 bp, 46 predicted proteins | sample HubBroMetageREF1_FD_188343 | JGI IMG/M metagenome (GOLD analysis project Ga0209274, IMG submission 188343) | Reference soil microbial communities from the Hubbard Brook experimental Forest, New Hampshire, USA - Hubbard Brook CCASE Soil... | ecosystem: Environmental > Terrestrial > Soil >...
CCATCGTTTGACACCGTCGCGCGGGCACACCGTCCAGCCAACACAAAAGTAGTGCCATATGGGCCTGCTCATGGCCCCTATCTATCTGATTCGATTTGATCCTGTAGAGCCAATTGGCGAAGATGGGCTAGCAGCACCAGGGCGCGAGGTTTTTGAGGGGGCGGAGGGCCAGCGTGAAATCGTCGCGAGGATCGAGAGTCGGCTGCTGGGCGGCTATTCCGACGACGCCCCATCGACCACCATGTCGGCCATGGTGGCGGCATTGGGCGAAGCGGCCAAGGCCGGGAAGACGGCGGCTGACTGCCTCGGCGCTGGACTCTCGGCGGCGAGGGAGGCACCATTCTCCTCCGACGCCGCCGGGATGGCCCGGGCCGCGGGAAGCGGGGTCAACACGCCTTTCACTCCCTTACCGGATGACGGCCTGGAACCGCATTGCAGCAGCGGCGAGGATCCAAGCGATCCGGCCGATCCAGTCGATGACCGGCTCTTCTCCGCATTCTTGAATATCGAGATCAATTGCGGCGTAGTAAGGCCGCTCGCCCGGCGCAGCGCACTGGCGGCGCTCGCTGAGCGCGATCGCGCGCGCATCGATCGCCCCCTGCCAGGTCCGCTCGCGATTTCGTCGGAAGAACTCCGTCAGGTCATTCAGCAGTTGATCGGCCTGATCACGTTCGGCGCGGGGAGCGCGAGCTGATGGGTCAGCGGAGGAAGAGCGATGGAGCCGTTTGATGATCTCGCCGACGCCGACGACGATACCGCCTTTGCGCTCCGATGCGCGGGATCCGGCGCCAACATTGATCAATGGCCGCTCGTCTGGGACCCCGGATGCTGTTAACCTCGTCAATACGAGATATGTTATGGTTTGCACCGGCATATCGGATGTTCGGCCGTCGGGATCGAGGGTGGGGAATCTCGAACGAAGCTGCCGGCCAAATCTGGCGCGGACATTTTGATGAACGACGTGACAGCGCAATCCGCTGACGCCGAATCGAACGTGGTGAAGGCAGCGCTGGACGTGGCCGGCGCTGGCACATGGCGATGGGATTCCGAGGTAGAATTGTTCGCCTTGTCGCCGCAAGCCTGCACCCTGCTGGGCATTGCGGAAGCGTCGGTCAGCTTCCGTACTTTCTTCGACCTGCTTCATCCTGCCGATCGGGCTAGAGCCGAGCGGTCCCTGGTGCTTTGTCGCAAGGGAGGCCAGCATGATGTCGATTTTCGCGTCACCGCCGCCGACGGCCGGAGCCGATGGCTGCGCATGTGCGGCGGTGACGCTCCGGGTGGCATCTGCGGCATCCTGATCGGTCGGCTCCGGAGAACGGCGATCGAGGATGCGACCAGCCGCTTGGCAGCCATCGTCACCTCGTCGGACGACGCCATCGTGACCAAGACACTGGACGGCATCGTCATCGACTGGAACCGTGGGGCCGAGACCATTTTCGGCTATCGCGCCGATGAAATCGTCGGGAAATCGATCAAGCTGCTGACGCCGCCCGGCGAAGAGAAGCAGAACGACGAGATCCTGGACCGGATCCGGCGCGGCGAGCGAGTCGATCACTTCGAGACCAAGCGGCAGCGCAAGGACGGGACCATCATCGATGTCTCGGTGACGATCTCGCCGTTGTGGGACGATGAGGGTCAACTCCTCGGCGCCTCGAAGGTCGCGCGCGACATCACCCACAGCAAAAGCGCGCAGATGGCGCTCACCGAGCGAGAGGCGCATCTGCAATCGATCCTCGACACCGTGCCGGATGCGATGATCGTGATCGACCCGGCGGGGCTCATCCAATCCTTCAGTACGGCCGCCGAGCGGCAGTTCGGCTATTCGGCGGCCGAGGCGGTCGGCCGCAATGTCAGCATGCTGATGCCGCCGCCCTATCGCCAGCAGCATGATCACTATCTGCAGCGCTATCTGACGACCGGCGAGCGACGGGTCATTGGCACCGGCCGGCTGGTCGTGGGCGAACGCAAGGACGGCTCGACCTTTCCCATGGAGCTGTCGGTAGGCGAGATGCGGACCGGTGAGCGCCGATTCTTTACCGGGTTCGTCCGGGATCTCACGGAACGCCAACAGACCCAGCAACGGCTCCAGGAGCTACAGGCGGAACTGGTCCATATGTCGCGCTTCACCGCGTTGGGCGAGATGGCCTCGACTCTGGCGCATGAACTCAATCAGCCGCTGACGGCCGTTGCCAATTATCTCAAAGGCACGCGGCGCCTCCTTGCCGGCGAACACTCCGCAGCGGCGGCGACGGCGCGGGACGCCGTCGAGCGGGCGGCGGAGCAGGCGCTGCGGGCAGGGCAGATCATTCGTCGGTTACGCGACTTCGTGGCGCGCGGCGACAGCGACCGGCAGCACGAGAATTTGCCGAAGCTGATCGAAGAGGCGAGTGCGCTGGCGCTGATCGGAGTCAAGGAAGCAGGTGTCAAGGTCACGCTCGATCTCGACCCCGAGGTCGATGCCGTGCTGGTCGATCGGATCCAGGTGCAGCAAGTGCTGCTCAATCTCATGCGCAACGCCATTGAGGCCATGCAGGAAGCGCCGGTGCGGGAACTTGCGATCTCGGCGCGCCAGATCGATCTCGAGACGATCAGGGTCGATGTCGCCGATACCGGCTCGGGCGTCGCCGAGGACATTGCGGACCAGTTGTTCCAGTCCTTCATATCGACCAAGCGGCACGGGATGGGGGTGGGATTGTCGATTTCGCGAACAATCATCGAGGCGCATGGCGGGAGGCTGTGGTTCGAAGCGAGGCCGGGCGGCGGCACCATCTTCAGTCTGACGTTGAAGGCCATCGGCCAGGAGGATCGCGATGCCGAATAATGCCGTCGTGCATCTGATCGATGATGATGAAGGGGTCCGCCAATCGCTGGTTTTTCTGCTGGCGACGGCCGGGCTGGCTGTCAGGGCCTATGAATCGGCCACCGTCTTTCTGGAAGCGTTCGATACGGTACAGCCCGGCTGTATCGTCAGCGACGTGCGCATGCCCGGCATCAGCGGTCTCGAGCTGCAGCGCCGTCTGACAGAACTCAAGGTCGATCTGCCGATCATCATCATGACCGGCCACGCCGACGTACCGTTGGCGGTCGAGGCGATGAAGGCCGGTGCCGCGGATTTCATCGAGAAGCCGTTCGACGACGAAGTGCTGCTCGCGGCCATCCGAGCGGCACTCGACGAGCACGACGGCGCCAGCCGACGCAACGCCGAAACAGCCCGGCTTCAGGCGCGGTTGGAGACTCTATCGCCCCGCGAAAGGCAGGTTCTGGAAGGCTTGTTGACAGGGCATCCGAACAAGACGATCGCCTACGACCTCGGCCTCAGCCCGCGCACGGTGGAGATCCACCGTGCCAATGTCATGACCAAGATGGCAGCCTCCAGCCTGTCGGACCTCATCCGCATCGCGATCCAGGCTCGGGTTTTCCCCGAGTAGCGCTCATCCCTCGGCCGGTTGCCGGATTTTGCGGGAGATCAAAGCGGCTCGCGCCGTTTGCTGCCAGCATGCGATCTCCTTGAACAGAGCAACGACGATCGGACTGGAACGCGGATATGAGCGCAGAACAGGGCATCGTCATGGTCATTGATGACGATTTCGCAGTTTGCGAAGCCCTGAAATTTGCGCTCGAACTCGAGGGTCTGTCGGTTCGGGTATGCCGCAGCGGCGCCGAAGCCCTGCGGCATTCGGACCTGGTTCGTGCCTGCTGCCTGGTGGTCGACTATCGCATGCCGGGCATGGATGGACTGCAGCTGATCGAGCGTCTGGCGCAACGGCATGTCAATATTCCCACCATTCTGATCACGGCTCAGCCGAGCCCCGCATTGCAGCGTCGCGCCCAAGCCGCCGGAATTCGTTGCGTGCTGGAGAAGCCGCTGCAGGATAGCGCGCTCGTCGACAGCATCCACGCGATCGGCCGCTGCAGCTGAGGACGCTGCTGCCGTGGTTCGCCCGATCGAGGCGGAATCTCCGGACGCTAGGTATATTTCCTTAGAATCTAACCGAATACCGCGAATGGGCCGGCGCCGTTAGACAGGGCATCACACCTCTTGCAGCAGGAGAGTTCGATGTCGGTCCAATTTGCCCCAGCGCCGCACCCTTTGTCCGCGATAGCCGCCCATGCAGCGGGGTCGTTTGCCAAGCCCGCCGGCGATCACACCCCGTTTCGACCGAGTGGGCTGCTGCCGGCTGGACCGGTTCTCGAATTCTCGCCGGATGAACAGATCTTCGGTCAGGGCGAAGAGGCCCTGATCTTCTTCCGGGTCGTGACCGGCACCGTGCGCACCTGCAAGTTCATGAACGACGGGCGGCGCCAGATCCAGGCCTTCCATGTGGCCGGCGAGTTGATCGGCTTCGAGGCGGGCGACGAGTATAGCCTGACCGCCGAAGCGGTCTCGGATTGCACGCTGGTCCCCTATCGCCGGAACGCGCTGGATGCGCAGCTGGCGACCAATGAAGCCTTGTCGCAACAGCTTTTCGCCCATGCGATGCGCAGCCTGAAGCAAGCGCGCGAACACGCCGTGATGCTCGGTCGGCGCACTGCCGCCGAGAAGGTTGCGGCTTTCATCATCGAATGCGCCGGCCGCTCGTCCGATGGGCGAGTCGCCAATCTGGCGATGACCCGGCAAGATATCGCCGATTATCTGGGGCTCACGATCGAGACCGTCTCGCGGACCCTGTCGCAGCTGGAACGCGATGCCGTCATCGAGCTGCCGGCCCTGCGCCAGATCCGCCTGAAGAACCCGGCGGCGCTGCGCAGTCTGAACAGCTGAGCCCTTGAACAGCCTCTCTCGCGGGTACGATCCGCCCGTTCAACCGCACCGAGGCAGAGCGTTGCCGATGACGATCTCACAAGCCTGGCTCCGCAGTGAGCCGATCGACGAGGTTGCATCGAGCCGCGTCCATGTCATCGGCTCGATGGCCTCCCTCGCCTGCGCCGCAACGACATCGGCTGCCGCGTCGGAGGCATCGTCCCGCCTGTTCGTGACGCGTCGGATCAGGAGATCGACCGGGGCTTCGAGCCAGAATCCGAAAAACGGGACACCGGTCCGCGCTGCTGCCGCGGCGATCGCATCGCGCTCGCCCCGGCGCTGGTGCGTCGCATCCACGACCACTGCCTGCCCGGCGCGCAGAGCCGTCTCGGCCTGGCCGGTGAGGCGGCGATAGACCGTTGCCGAAACACCGGGCCGATACGCGGCCAGGGGCAGCTTCACCGTCTCCGCCACGTCGAACAACCGCTTCCGTTCAACATCGCTGCGCAGATGCAGAGCACCGGGTGCGCGGCCGAGAAATGGGGCCAAAGCAGCCGCCAGCGAGGTCTTGCCGCTGCCGGACAGGCCGCCGATCGCGACCAGAACCGGCGGCACCGGCTCGATGAACCGCGATGCGGCCTCGAAATAGCCGAGCGCCTGATCCGGACTCCGCGCCGCCAAGACCTTGGCCCGGATGGCGGCGCGCAGGCTGAGACACAGCGGCAGCGCCGCGAGGCCCTCGATCTGCTCCGATCTCTCCTCCGATAGAGCGAGATAGCGGTTCAGCAGATGATTGGCGTCGGTCCGGAGACCTCGTTCCCACAGATCCATCACCAGAAACGCCAAGTCGTAGAGCACGTCCGAGATGGCGATGGCCTCGTCGAACTCGATCGCGTCGAACAGCACCGGTGTATTGTCGATCAGGACAAGATTGCCGAGGTGAAGATCGCCGTGACAGTGCCGAACCTGGCCGGTTCGGCCGCGGCGCAGCAGCAAAGGCTCGGCCCGATCGAAGGCGCCTAGAAGGGCGGCGCCGAAGTCGGCGGTCCGGGCCGAAGAGAACAGAGGCGACGCCTCGGCCAGTTCCTCGACCGTTTCGGTCAGGAGGCGGCGCAGAACCCGCGTCGCCGTGACCCCATCCTTGACCGGCGCCTGCCGATGCGCGGCGGCAACCGCCCGGGCCAGCCGATCGGTCAGAGCGTCGCCGAGCGGCCCCTTTGCCGCCAGCCGATCCAGCGTAGCCGTTTCGTCGAAGCGCTGCAGATGGACCGCCCATTCGATCACCTCGCCAGCACCGCCGAGATGAAGGCCGGCACCATCGCGGGTAATCGGGACGACACCGAGATAGAGATCCGGCGCGTTGGCGCGGTTGACCATGAGTTCGGCCTCGCAAGCCTCACGCCGCTTCGCCAGCGTCGAGAAATCCATGAAGGGAAACTTGATGCAGCGCTTGACCTTATAGACATTCGGGCCGGCAAGAAAGACGGCGGCTCCATGCGTATCGATGCGGATCACCGTCTCGGTGCCGCCATGCGTCGCCGGCGACTGAAGGAACGAGAAGACTTCGTTCTGATGACATTCGGCGGCAGAATTCATCGGACCGACATCCGTATTTGAGCGAAGAGGGCTTCAGGGCCGCGGGAATTACCAATTCTCCCGACGCCGCTCCGATCCCCTCGTCAACGCCTGGCGACGAGGGGCCGAATGCGTCGCGGTCAATGCGACATCAACACCGGGACAGTCATCTGCCGCAGCATCGAGCGGGTGGTTCCGCCGAGAGTCATTTCCCGCATCCGGGAATGACCGTATGCACCCATGACGATCAAATCCGAACCCAGATCGGCAGCTCGCGACAGCAACAGATCGGCCGGTTCAAGACCGTCGGCGACCGTTTGCTCGACGGTGACCTTCAGCCCGTGGCGCGCTAGATGGAGCGCGATATCGGCGCCGGCATCCCGTCCGGCAATCCCCCGATGAGGAGCGATCGACAACACGGTCACCTCGCTCACCAGTGTCAGCAGGGGCAGCGCATCTTGAACCGCACGCCGGGCTTCCCGGCTGCCATTCCACGCGATCAGCGCGTTGCGCTCGATCGTCTCGTGCCGCCCGGCATAGGGCACGATGAGAGCCGGGCAGCCGGAGCCGAGAGCGATTTCGCCCGGGTCCGGGATCATGAGGCGATCGTCACCCGGCTCCGTTTGGCCGATCACGGCGAGATCGACATAGCGCGCATGAAGCGCGATTTCGGCACCGCGCCAATCCTCGGCAAGGCGCCATTCACCCGTTCGGCCGGTCCGCGAGATCACCTGCTCGAAATCACCACGCGCGGCCTCGACGGCGGCAGCCCGTTCCACCGCGACCGCTTGCAGACCCGCCGCATACTGCTCCCAATCGAAGTTCACCGCCCCCAGGCCGGCATCGTAATATCCAACAGCGCCTGGCGCATCGGGCAGGAACGGTGCTGCATGCAGCCCGATGAGGTGTGCATCCAGTATTCCCGCCAGCCAGACGGCAAGTTCGACCCGGCTCGGCGTCGATTTCGTGTCCTCGATGGTGACGAGCATGTCGCGAATGGTCATGTCATACCTCCCTTTCATGGTTACGAACTCAAGCGGCTCTTTCGAAGCTCACGCGCGGCAAGTCCTGCACTTCGAGCGTCTCGCGCTGAAGCAAAAGTTCGGCGCCGGCCTCGAGCTGGGCGCGGTTGACGCGAAGAATGGCCTTGGCCCGATCGAGCGCCTTCTCCAGCAGGCGCTTCACCGCCTGATCGATTTCCCGCGAGGTGTCGTCGCTGCATGGCCGCGGGCGCCAGAAACTGCCCGGCTGATCGAGGAAGCGGCCGGGTTCGGTGTCGAAGGTGACCGGCCCCAGCGTTTCATCCATGCCGAAGCGCTGAACCATGCTGCGCGCCAGATCCGTCGCCCGCGCCAGATCGTCGGCAGCACCGGTCGAAACATCGTCGAAGACCAGGCTCTCCGCGGCCCGACCGCCCAAAAGCACGACCATCTTGTCGACCAGTTCCGTCCGGCTCATCAGAAACCGGTCCTCGGTCGGGCGCTGCATGGTGTAGCCCAACGCACCGATGCCGCGCGGGATGATCGACACCTTCTGCACCTTGTCGGCGCCGTCCAGCGCTTGTGCCACCAGCGCGTGGCCCATTTCGTGAAATGCCACGATGCGGCGTTCCTTGGGCACCAACAGCCGCGACTTCTTCTCGAGCCCACCGACGATCCGCTCGATCGCGGCGACGAAATCCGGCATGGCGACGCGCTCGGCGCCGCGACGGGTCGCGACCACGGCTGCTTCATTGGCGAGATTGGCCAAATCGGCACCAGTGAACCCGGGCGTGAGCGCCGCCACTGCCGCGCAATCGAGGTCGGGATCGACGGTGAGTTTGGCCAGATGAAGTTTCAGGATCGCGGCGCGGCCGATCTTGTCGGGGCGATCGACCAGCACTTGGCGGTCGAAGCGCCCGGCGCGCAGCAAGGCCGGATCGAGAATTTCAGGCCGGTTGGTCGCAGCCAGGATGATCACGGCGACCGACCGGTCGAACCCGTCCATCTCCGCCAGCAGTTGATTGAGCGTTTGTTCCTTTTCATCGGGTCCGGCGATCGGCGCCGCAGCACCGCGCGCGCGGCCGAGCGCGTCCAGCTCGTCGATGAAGATGATGCATGGCGCCGAGCGGCGGGCCTGCCCGAACAGGTCGCGCACCCGGGCGGCGCCGACACCGACGAACATCTCGACGAATTCCGAGCCATTGGTCGAATAGAACGGCACCCCGGCCTCGCCGGCGACGGCGCGGGCCAGCAGAGTCTTGCCGGTGCCGGGCGGTCCGACCAGCAGAATCCCGCGCGCGACATGGGCACCGAGCCTGCCATAGGCCTCGGGCTGCTTCAGGAAATCGACGATCTCGCGAAGCTCCGCCTTGGCCTCGTCTTCGCCGGCGACATCGTCGAAATTGACCTTGACCTCGGTCTCGACGAAGAGCTTGGCGCGGCTCTTGCCGATCGACAGCAACCCGCCATCGAAGCCGCGCATCCCGCCGCCCTTGCCGGCAAATCCCAAGAATAGCATCCAGATGCCGACGAAGATCAGCGGCGGCAGGACCCAGCCGACCACTATGGTCAGCCAACCGCTTTTCGGTTCCGCCGAATACTCGACGTGATGCTCGGCCAGCTTCGCCGCCAGATCGCTCGGCACGCGTAGGGTGACGAACCCGGTCTTGCCCCCGGCGATCGGCTCCGTCGTAAGGCCGCTTATGCTATCGTCGGCGATGACCACGCTCTTGACCTTGCCGTCATCGAGCAGCCGCTCGAATTCGCTATAGGGCAGCGAGAGCGAGCCCTGACCGGCCGGCAGGACCAGCGGTGCCAGGCTGATGATGGCAAGGATAAGGATCGCCCACCAGAATGGGTTGGCGGCGGGCGATTGCGTCTTCTGCGGCGGCGTAACAGGCATCTCGGGCTCTCCCTCTGTCCGGCTAACGCTTGCTGCACGCCGCGCCGATGCACCTTGACTTCGTCAAACCCCGGGGAAATTTCTGGCGGCGCACCGGAGCGCGCTTGCCTGTCAATCGTCCTCCTTACCCGACCACGCGGGGCTGGTCGATTGGATCAGATCGCACCAGCCCACTTTCCGCCTTCAGGTTGCCCGGCTGGCCGAGGCCGATGGGCACAGCGCCCGGTCCGTCGTAATCTGTGGAATTGGCCGACGCGCTGCCCAGGGCACCTTCCGACCAAACCCCTGCATCGAACCGGTTGACCCAAATCAAAGCAGCATCGTCACCGCTCGGCTATCGATCTCTCATATCTTACTGACCCCCGAAGCGGCCGGTACTCAGGTGTCACGCGCACAGATGCCACATCGTCGTTGAGGCCAGGGAAGAAATGGTGGCGATTCCATGCTTGGGATATTGAAGATAGCCTACAAGTTGCTGGTCAATGACCGCGCCAAATTTGCCGCGTTGTTGGTCGGCATTACCTTTGCCGTATTTCTGATGATCACGATGACATCCCTGTTCGCCGGCGTTCTGCAGCGCGCATCCGCGACTGTGATCAACACCGGCGCCAAGATCTGGGTGATGGATCCCGCGGTCCAGACCGTCGCCAACACCATTCCGATGCCGGATTTCGTGCTCGACGAAGTGCGCTCGATCCCCGGCGTCAACTATGCCGTGCCACTCTATTCCGGTGCGGGCTTGGCGAAACTGCATGACGGGACTTATCAGGCCGTCAACATAATGGGGCTCGACGACAGCACATTGTTCGGCCGGCCCCAGCTGATCGAAGGCAATATCCAGGACATCTTCGCTGAGAACGGCTTCATCGTCATCAACGATGCCGAGTTCCCGAAACTGCAGAATCCCAAGATCGGTACCCAGTTCGAGATCAACGACCATCGCGGCGTCATCGTCGGCATTGCCCAGGTCGCAACCAGCGGGCTATTCGGCGTGCCCACGCTGTATACGACCTATAATCGGGCTCGCCAATATCTTCCCAATTCCCGCTTTACCATCTCCTACATTCTGGTCGAACCAAAGACCGAAAACGATGCCGTCGTCATCGCGAGAGCAGTGAAAACCATGGGCTATCTCGCTTTGACTAAAGATCAATTCATGGACAAGATTTCCGATTTTTATACATATCAGACAGCGCTCGGGACCAATATCATGCTGATGACTGTGATCAGCTTCATCGTCGGACTGTCGATCTCGGGGCAGACATTCTACACCTTCATTATCGAGAATCTGGAAAAATTCGGCGCCCTCAAGGCGATCGGCGCCAAGGGCCACGAGCTCGTCGCGATGATCCTGTTCCAGGCGAGTTTCACCGCGCTGACCGGCTACGGACTTGGCATCGGTCTGTGCGCGGTCACGATCTGGCTGGCTCGGCTCAGAATTCCCGATTACGCCGCGATCATCATCTATCAGAATGTCGGCCTTGCCTTCGTCATGGTGATCGTGATCGCCGGGATCTCGAGTTATGTCGGCGTCCGCCGGGTGCTCAAGATCGAACCCTTCGACATCTTCCGGGGTTGAGCCATGGCTGAGATCGCAATCCGGGCCGTCGGGCTCACCAAATGGTTCGGTGAGGGCGAGACCAAGATGATGGCCGTCCAAGACGTCAGCTTCGAAGCCTATTTCGGCGAAATGCTGTTCATCGTCGGCCCTTCCGGTAGCGGCAAGACGACGATGCTCAGCATGGTCTCGGGCATCCTGCGGCCGAACGAAGGCACGGTCGAGATCGAAGGCACCGACATCTGGGGCCTGTCGAATGACCAGATCGCCGCCTTCCGCCTGGCGAAACTCGGCTTCGTGTTCCAGGATTATCACCTGTTCCCCCGTCTGACGACGGCCGAAAACGTGGCGATCCCTCTGATTCTGCAACGCCATGACTGGAACGAGGCGATGGCGGAGGCGCGGCGCGACCTGAAGATCGTCGGGCTCGAAGCGCGCGCGGATCTGCCGCCGGTCAAGCTCAGCGGCGGTGAGCAGCAGCGTGTCGCCATTGCCCGCGCCATCGTCGCCCGGCCCGATATCCTGATCTTCGACGAGCCGACCGCATCGCTCGACGGCGATACCGGCCGCTCGATCCTCGAATTCGTGCGCCGCGAGGTCCTGACCGACAAGCGCTGCATCATCATCATCACGCACGACCCTCGGATCTTCGAATTCGCCAATCGGATCATGAACATGGAAGACGGTAAATTGACCAGTATCGAGATGGTCGGGGGTAAGACGACGGAGGTTTCCGGTGAGACTTGAATTCCTGTTCGCGATCTCCGCCCTGGGTGTTCTGGTCGGGCTTTACAGCGCCTATCTCTCGGCGCAGCAGCCGGCCCCACAGCCGCCTGTGTTCAGTCCGGCGCCGGATCCCTATGCCAACGGCATCTACGCCACCGGCATCATCGAAAGCCATCAGAGCCATGGCGCCAATATCGCGATCAATCCCGAAGTCGCCGGACCGATCACGGCGGTTCTGGTTGCCGAGGGCGACAGCGTCAAGGCCGGCGCCCCCCTGCTGACGATCGATGATTCGGTGCAGCGCCAGACCACCGCGCAGCTTCGGGCGCAGGCCGAGGCGGCCGGAGCGCTGCTGGCCGAACTCAAGGTCGAGCCGCGACCGGAGACCCTCGACGTGGCCGTAGCCCAGGTCGCGAATGCGAAGGCGAGCCTGAAGAGCGCCGCCGATACGCTGGCCAAGCAGGAGCGATCTTTCGCGCTCGACCCGCAATCGGTCAGCCGCGACGTGCTCGATACTGCCCGCAATTCGGCCAAAATGGCGGAAACCAACCTCAAAGTCGTCGAACGGCAGGAGGCACTGACCCGAGCCGGCGCCTGGAGCTACGACATCGAGAACCAGGAGCGGAATTATGCAGCGCTGTCCAAGGCCGCCGACGCCGCGGACGCGCTGTTGAAGAAATACACGATCCGCGCGCCGCGCGACGGCGTCGTGCTGGCGATCGAAGCGGCAGCAGGCAGCTATGTCTCGTCGAGCGGGGCCTATGACGCCTACACCCAGGGCATGCTGCCGCTCATCGTCATGGGCTCGGCGGCCGGGGATTTCGAAGTGCGGTGCTATATCGACGAGATCCTGATCAACCGCCTGCCTCCGACCGCGAAGATGTCGGCAAAGATGTATGTCCAGGGCACCAACATCAATATGCCGCTCACCTATGAGCGTATGCAGCCCTATGTCTCACCCAAGATCGAGCTGTCGGATCAGCGGCTGGAGCAGGTCGATGTCCGCGTGCTGCCGGTCATCTTCCGGTTCCAGAAACCGGCCGATGTAACGCTCTACCAGGGGCAGTTGGTCGATGTGTATATCGGCGAAGCGCCGGCGGCGTCGGTTGCAGCGCTCGGGATGGCGGCGCCATGAAACCGGTTGTCGCCGTGGCGCTGGTCCTGGCGCTGGCGGGCTGCGAAGTCGGCCCCGATTTCGTGCCGCCGGCTGCGCCCGATGTCGCGCATTATGATTCTGGCGCCGATCCGGTCGTGACCGAAGCGGCCGACGGTGCCGCCCAACGCTTTGACACGGCAAACGATGTGCCCGCGGAGTGGTGGCGCTTGTTCCTGTCGCCTGAGCTCGACGACACCGTTCGCCAGGGGCTTGCCGGCAATCCGACGGTCGAGGCGGCCGAGGCGACCCTGCGGCAGAGCGAACACACGCTGAGCGCCGGCTACGGCGTCTTCTTCCCCCAGATCGGCGCCGATTTCAGCGCGACGCGCCAACGCGTTGTGCCGGCGGAGCGCGGACTGCCCGGTCAGGGCGTCGTCTTCAACCTCTATACCTCCGAGGCGACGGTCGGATATACGCTCGACGTGTTCGGCGGCGAGCGCCGGAGCGTCGAGGCGCTCGGGGCGAATGTCGATCTGCAAAAGAATATCGCCCGCGCCGCTTATCTCACCTTGACCTCGAACATCGTCGATGCCGCCATCGCCAGTGCGGGATATGACGCGGAACTGCGAGCGACACAGGAAATAGTCGATCTTCAGCGGGAACAGGTAAAGCTCGCCGGGGTCCAGGGACGGGCCGGCACGGTGGCCCTATCCGCCGTGCTGAGCTTGCAATCGCAACTGGAGACCACCGAAGCCACGCTGCCGGCGTTGCGGCAGAAGCTCAGCCAGACCGATCATTTGCTGGCGATGCTGTCCGGCAAGCTGCCGGCCGATTGGCAACCGCCCCGGTTGGGATTTACCGATCTGGCGCTGCCGCGAGATTTGCCGCTCACCGTACCCTCGGCATTGGTCCGGCAGCGCCCAGACATCTTGAGCGCCGAGGCGTCGCTCCACGCGGCCAGCGCCCAGATCGGTGTCGCGACAGCCGCGCTGTTGCCGAATCTCACGCTCGACGGGGCGTTCGGCCTTGCCAGCTCGTCGTTCCGCACGCTGCTGGCCTCCGGCGGGCAGGTCTGGAGCGTCGGCGCCGAGGCCGCAGAACCGCTCTTCGATGGCGGTAGCCTGCTTTATCGTCGCAAGGCGACGCTCGACGCCTTCGACGCGGCAAAGGCGAATTATCGGGAAACGGTGCTGACGGCATTCGAGCAGGTTGCCGATACGCTGCGCGCCATCGAACACGATGCCGAGGCCCTGGCCGCCGATGAGCGCGCGCTCGAAACCGCGACCCGTGCGTTGCAGTTGGTGCAGGCCAATTACGCGGCCGGCCTCGCCACCTATGCGGATGTCCTTATTGCCGATGCGCAATACCACCAGGCCGAAATCACCGATATCCAGACTCGAACCACCCGCTACCAGGACACGGTGGCCCTGTTCGTGGCACTCGGCGGTGGCTGGTGGAATGCGGAGGGCGAACGCGCCGAGAAGTGAAGGAGCTCTCGTTGCAGCGGAAGCCCGTGAGGCCTGCTACCCGCGCGCCTCGCCCGGCGCCGGATCTCGGCGCCGGCAGAAGTGACTGAGATAAATTAAGTTTCCGTCCGCTGCGGACCGTTGGGCAGGAACGCGGCGTAAAGACCGAAGATCTGCCAGGCCCCGTCACGGAGGATATCCTGCATCGCGCGTGTCTCGGTGACCGCCCGCTCCAGGCTGTTATGCATGGCGCCGAGATAGGCCGTCGCCGCTCTTGCCGGATCCCGCTCGGTTCCGATCGGGCCGAAGCCCTTCATCGACGCCAGAGCTTCACCTTGGACGAACGCCGCCTGCCTCTGCCAGACCGCATTGACCATCCGTGTCATGATCTCGCTCGCCTCGGCGATAGAACCCGGCCGGCACGCGCTGGGCCTCGACGAAGAGCGCCCAGCCGGAGCCGAGCCGGCGCAGCGCGTTGTTGAGCCGCGCCGTGGTGCCGACCAGTTCGGCCGGGGTGGCGCTGTCGAGATCGGGGCCACGAAACCGGGCGGTGCGCTGGAACGAGCCATCCTTGTTCAGCACCACGCCGGGGGCGACCAGGGCGGCCCAGGGCAGGAAATCGGCGAGGCCGGTGGGCTTCCGGCGATATTCGGTGAGGTTCTGCGCCGCGCACCTCGCCGATCGGAATCCGGTCGGGCCGCAGGCGGAGCGACGAGCGCACCAGATCGGACAGCGACGCGACACCATCCTTGGTCCGGAGCGCCACGAGGTTCGGCGCCTTGCATTGAAGCTCGCGGGTATCCTCGATCAGCACCACCCGGTCGGCGGTCTTGGCGACCTCGGCAAGCAGCGCGTTGGTCAGCGTCGTCTTGCCGGTCGAGGTGCCGCCGGCAACCAGCACATTGCGCCGCTCGGCCACGGCCCCGCGCAGCATCGCCGCCTGCCCGGCCGCCATGATGCCGGCGGCGACATAATCATCGAGCGTGAAGACCGCGACGGCCGGCTTGCGGATGGCGAAGGCCGGGGCCGCGACCACGGGCGGCAGCAAGCCCTCGAAGCGTTCGCCGGTCTCCGGCAGCTCGGCCGAGACGCGCGGGCTCCCGGCATGGACCTCGGCGCCGACATGGTGGGCGACCAGCCGCACGATGCGCTCGCCATCCTCGGCGGACAGGTGCTGGCCGGTATCACTGAGCCCGCCAGCCAGCCGATCGACCCACAGTTTTCCGTCGGGATTGAGCATGACCTCTACGATGGACGGGTCTTCCAGCCAGCCGGCGATGGCGGGGCCGAGCGCCGTGCGCAGCATGCGCGCGCCGCGCGACCGGGCCTCGGACTGAGTGGAGTGTTGCGCCATCATCATCCCCGTTGCTGTCGATCGCAGGCTGCGATCGGGGTTCGGGGATAATTAGAAGAGGCAGGAATCAGGGCAGCGCAACAACCCTATGAGGGGCGTAGCGCTCTGGCGTATAAATACAGGGAAACGGCGGAATGCCTTGGTTTGCGCTGTGCCCGTCGCTTCCGGGCGACACAGCCAAGCTTTTCATCACTCAATGATATAGAGCGGGTCAACGAGCCCACGTCAGGAAGACGATCTCCAATTGCGTGGGGCTATTTTAACGACAACTCAAGGTCTCGAAATCTGGGAGGTTCCGCAATGGTTGACGCAACGCCAAGCTCGTTACTGACCCCTGAGCAGATCGCGCAAGGGATTCGGCTCGAAAGCATCTTTATGCCCCAGGCGCGTGCGCAGCGTGACGCTCAATATGCCGGCCCGGCGCCATCACCGGGATCAGAACCAATGACGTCAGCCAGGTTCGTCCACTATACCGATGCCACCGCAGCGCTCAGCATACTTGACAATAAGCGTATGTGGATGAGGAACACCACATGCATGGCGGACTATCGGGAGGTGCAGCACGGCTATGATATCATGCATGGTTTCTTTGGCCAATCGCAGAATGCGAATGATTTTCATGCCGCGCTCGATTTTTGCGCTCCGCATGCCGCGCGCCAAGCTCTCGCCCTGTTCGATGGCTGGTGGGAATGGATTCGACGAGAGACGTACATAATCTCCGTCTCTGAGCACGATTCTTCCGAAGACGATTTCGGCCGGCTCTCAATGTGGCGAGCGTTCGGTGGGAACGCTACGCGTGTCGCTCTCATCTTTGACATACCATGGTATACTGGGGGTACCCAAGCCCTGAATGTATCGTTCAGTCCAGTTTCCTATATGGATAAAGAGACGTTCCACAGTGCTCTTCACGACATCATCGCAAAAATTCAGATCAATGCAGATTATCTGCGCCCGCTAGGCGCAGAGTTGATTAAGAGCTACGTTTTCAACTTGCTCCGGTGGGGAGTTACATGCGTCAAGCATCCTGCGTTCCACGAGGAGCGAGAGTGGCGCGCTATTTATTCTCCCACAATGCCCGGTTCGGTGCCGATGACCGCTTCGACACGCGTCATTGGAGGCGTACCGCAGGCCGTCTATGAGTTTCCCCTTGATGAAACCGTCTCTCCAACTCTTTATGGGATACATCTCCCCAAGGTTCTTACACGCATCATCATCGGGCCGACCCAATATGAATGGGCCGTACCGCGAGCCTTTGTCGACGCGCTGGAGAGGTGCGGAGTATCCGATGCTTCGGCTCGTGTGCATCTTTCCAAGATACCGCTCAGGTCATAAGATCGACGCAGCGATGGGGCCTGACCGAGGGTTCAGTATGCACATACTGAACGCCGCGAGTTTGATGGACATCGGCAGGGCAACCTTCCATCCCGTGAACCGCTCGCGCCCGTTTGGCGCGTTGTTCGGTCTCGCCAACGCTGCCCCGTCTCGGACAAGACGAGAAATGTAGCCGAGTTCGGTCGATGTAACGAACGGCGAGTTCCAGGAAGCGCTACTGGATATGGCCGAGAGTGACAAAACAGGAAAATCCTACCTATCCGATATTTTCACCCTGCACGGTCGCTCTCCGATCAGAGGTCGTCAGCCAAGTTCGGCGGCTGATGTGAATGAGGTAGAGGTCCGCAAGCTGCTTTGCTGTCCTCAAATTGACGAGCGGCGTCTCGGCCGGATCACCTTCGGGCTTCAACGCCCTCAACACCTGATCGCGATGCTCGGGATCAGGTATAATGGGTACGAATCCTTCGTGAAAACTCGCCTCGAAATCATCAGGCTTGCCATTCCAACCGCCGTAATGACGTAGCGCGCCGGCCAAGCTGCCGACGAACGCGTACCGTGCCAACTGGTCAAAGCTGAAGAAGATATCGGATTTGGCAATCAGCGCGAGCCCGTCCAAATAGGGCTTGAAGATCGGCTCGGCCTCAGCGTCCGGCAGTAGCGCGAAAGCCACCATGCATAGGATGGCGCTATCGAGATGCTCATTGGTTAGCGCGACGGCGCGATTGTTGCCCCAGAAGCTCTCGCCGTGGCCGATCGCCATTGGACGGTTGAGTTCGAGATCGTGGACGTCCTTAAACATCTCTTGCTCGAAGCCCGGTCGCGCGAACCAAAAATAGCCGATGCTGCCGATGTTGAGGCAAGCAACCACTAGTTTGGCGAGGCTGGACAACCTACCGGTCAACGAGGGCAACGGCTCGTTGTCGTGCAATGTGATCTGGAGGATGAACTGGTCCTTTTTTCCCGACCAAAGGAGTTGGACCGGCTTGATCTGGTCATTCCAACGCGCAAGAACCTTCGATTTGAGCGAGTGCGACGGCGTATAAATGACAGCATTCGCTCGCCAACGCGGCTTGGCCGACTCCTTCGGCGCCCCTGACCGCGCGAGTTCGGCTTCCAATATTTCTCGCGCCTCTCGGTCGAGTCGCGCCACCTCGTCTCTTGCCCAGCCGGCCCACGCGCGGGCGTCGCCCTTCATCGCTTCATATTGGGCAATGAAGGGCTTGCTTAGCAGCAGCCGAGAGCTGTCAGGGTCAGCCATCGTGTCGAGAAACCATCCGGTGAGATCGTCGATCTCTCCGGTCGGTGTTCCGCAACCCCGCTCATAATCGAGGCGCGCGCGGGCTAAGGACAGCGCCTGCTCGGCATCCTCCGGCCGCACTTGCTCACTGGGCGGAAGGTCGGTTAGATCGGCCTTCGCATCGACATATAGAGAGGCTAGGCGCATCGCGTGCGCCCGCTCGGCAAACTGGCGTGCCGCCTCGAAATCGGCCGGGTCGATTCGGACCATGGGAGACCAAACTGCCCATTGCAGCTTACGGCGATGGCTGTCGAGTGATCGCTCCATCCAGCCCCCATCAAGGTTAACGTGATTGATCATCCGCGCGCCGACCATGCTTGCCTTGCCAATTTCCTCAAGCGCAAGCAGGCTCAGATGATAGACGATGTGCGGCCAGCCGCCGCCGAGACGCTCGGCCGCTTCGATAAAACCCTGGGCCTGATCCAAGCAGAGCCGTCGAGCACGCAGCAATTTCTCGTCCATGGCCGTTCCATGATCTGGCACGCAAGCGTCCGGTCATCGACAACGCGCGCGAACCATACACTACAGAGCCGTCCCGTGTTCTATGAATGACCGACTGGTCAGGATTGTTCATCTGCTGCCTGCCCAATCTCGTCAGAAACCTCCCGCGCCAAGCTCTGCCCCTTCTCCATCCGCCGCCCGAGCGCCGCGATGAACCCTCGATAGCGATCGCGGCCGCTGGCCTGTGCTGCGGCAAGCGCCGAATCCGGCAGCGGCGGTGTCGTTGTCAGCCAGAAGCGGACGAACAGCGCCACCACCTCATTCGACAGCTCGACATGTTCAGCCAGCCGGTCAAGCTCGCGGGTTTGATGGTCGAGCCGCCGGCTGATCGCGGCCTCCACCCGCGCGGACCCGTCCGGGGAAAAGAACGAGGTCAGCGCCGCCTCGACCACCGTCGCCTGGGAAATCCGCTTGCGCGCGGCATAATCGGCGATCTTGGTCGAGAGGCCCGGCGGCAGGCGGAAGGTGTGTTTGATAGACGACCAACTGTGAGAATAAGTAGTTGCGTGATAAAGACGGGGCGTTGCGGGGTGCCCCCGCAGATGGGGGTGTGCCGGCGACCGAGGCGCCGGTCAGGGGGAAGGCGTTCCCCCGCGCGAGAGTTCGCCCGTTGTGGAAGAAGCAGACTCCGCCGCCGCTGTCTCAATGGGAAGGCTGCGCCTCCTCAGTCCTTGGTCCGAGAGCTATCAATTTCCGAACGCGAGTCAGCAATCACGCATCGGGAACAGGACATGGCGTTGGAGGAACGCGGTCCTCACTCGATCAGATCCCAATCATGAATCGAGGCAAGTGCCCAGGAGCTGAATTTGCTGGCCTGCCAGTAGCGGAGCTTCGCGGAAACGTTCTTCGCGTCGGCGCGGTTGCCGACACGCCCACCTTCCAGCATCCATTCGCAGGCTTGAGCCAAGGTTGTTCCGCGGGCGAGCTTGCGATCGACAAGTTCCTCGCCTGTAACCTTGCCTTCGACGACGCGCTGCCAATCTTGCGCTTCGCGCAGCGTTTCGAAGGTCTTCGTTTCGTAGACGCCGTTGCGCCGTACCTGGACCCGGTACTGGTGGGGTCCGCGAACCTGGATTCCGCCCAGCATCGCCCGCCTCATGGCACGTTCTCGATGCTATCGAGCGTGCCAAATCGTGCCAAAAAATGCGAGGGAAACCGTCGTAGTGTCGTTAAGTCGTTGATTTTATTGGAGCGGGTGAAGGGAATCGAACCCTCGTCGTAAGCTTGGGAAGCTTCTGCTCTACCATTGAGCTACACCCGCGGCGCCGTTCCCGCGCATTGTCGGCCTTCGCGCAGCAGTGGCCGCGGCGATCATACTGGAGGGCCGTCCCGCATTGCAAGGTGGCTGGCGCAATCGGGAATGGCGACGGCGACGGGGCTTGCCAGGAGCGGTGCGCTCGGGCACATGATTGGGTGCCGACCGGCGGCGGGACCGAGCGGGCTTGACCTCGGCGTCGGTCGACCCAAGTTTGGCAATGTACCGCCCCGCCGCCGCACAATCCCCTGGCGCGGCGGGAGATCTGAGAGTCATGTATACTCTGACCACGCACTCCATCCGGATCACCGTCCGCCCGGCCTATCTCGACGACCAATCCTCGCCCGACGACAATCATTTCGTCTGGGCCTATGAAATCCGCATCGAGAATTTGGGCCGGGAGACCGCGCAGCTGCGCTCGCGCTGCTGGCGGATCACCGATGCCATCGGCCGGATCCAGGAGGTGAGCGGACCCGGCGTGGTCGGCGAACAGCCGGTGCTGAAACCCGGCGAATGCTTCGAATATCAAAGCGGTACGCATCTCGCGACACCTTCGGGCATCATGGCCGGCAGCTACCGCATGCAAACCGAGGATGGCCGGCAGTTCGAGGTCGAGATCCCCGCCTTCTCCCTGGATTCGCCGCATCAGCCGGTGCTCCGACATTGAGGATTTGACCATGCTTCCCGACAGCTCGATCAGCGCAGGAGACCGGCTCGCCGTTGCCCGACCGTCTCGCGCCCAGGCCGAAGAAGCAGTGCGCACGCTGCTGCTCTGGGCTGGCGACGACCCGTCACGCGAGGGGTTGCGCGGCACGCCCGAGCGGGTCGTGCGCGCCTTTGAGGAGCATTTCGCCGGCTATGACGAGGACCCGATCGCCTTGTTGCAGCGGACCTTCGAGGAGACCGACGGCTACGACGAGATGGTCGTGCTGAAAGACATCCGCTTCGAAAGCCATTGCGAGCATCATATCGAGCCGATCATCGGCCGCGCCCATATCGCCTATCTGCCGTCCAACCGGGTGGTCGGCATCTCCAAGCTCGCACGACTCGTCGAGGTTTTCGCCAAGCGCCTGACCATCCAAGAGAAAATGACCGCGCAAATTGCCAATACCCTGGACGAGGTGTTGCGGCCCAAGGGCGTCGCGGTGGTGATCGACGCCGCCCATCAATGCATGACCACGCGCGGCGTGCACAAGCCGGGCGTGTCGATGCAGACCAGCCGCATGCTCGGTGCCTTTCGGGAGAATTCGACCACGCGGCGGGAATTCCTGGCCATGATCAGCCTCCCCGGCAGCGGCGCGCCGGCGAATGTCTGAGCCCTGCCCGGCGAATCCGAATTCGGCCGCAAGCCGCGGATAGCGCCCGGCCGGCCGAGGGGCCCATCTTCCCCGGAGGTGAGGACTCGAACCGGGAGACGGAAGATGGACGGAATCGTGATGTCGAACCCCCAGCATGACGGCGCGGTCAATGACGGCGCCGCCTTCGGCGACGACGCGGCCCGGTGGCGCGCAGTCCAATCCCGCGATCGCCGGGCGGAGGGGCAGTTCTTCTACGCGGTCGTTACCACCGGTGTTTTCTGCCGGGTGACCTGCCCGTCGCGGCTGCCGCGCCGGGAGAATGCCGCCTTCTTCGCTACTGCCGCCGAAGCGGGCAAGGCCGGGTATCGGCCGTGCCGGCGCTGCCACCCGACCGGCCGCTCGATCGAAGCGGCGCAGAATGCGGCGATCGCCAAGGCCTGCGCACTCATCGGCGAGGCGGAAGCTCCGCCCCCGCTGAAAGAGCTGGCCCTGGCGGCCGGGCTCAGCCCGTTTCATTTCCACCGGCTGTTCAAGGCGGTGACCGGGGTCACGCCCAAAGCGTACGCTGCTGCGAAGCGGGTGGTCAAAGTGCAGGACGAGTTGGCGGCGGGCACGCCCGTCGCCGAAGCGCTCTACGGCGCCGGCTATGGTTCGTCGAGCCGGCTCTACGAACAGTCGCGCGCCACTCTGGGAATGACCCCGGCCTCGTTCCGCAAAGGTGGAGCCGGGACCGAGGTCCGCTGGAGTGTCGCTCCGACCCCGCTCGGCCGGCTGATCGTGGCAGCGACGCCGGAGGGGGTCTGCATGATCGAGTTCGGGGAAGACGAGGCCGACCTCGAGGCGCGTCTGGGCGCTCGTTTTCCCAACGCGAAACGGGTGCGCGCCGACGAGGCCCTCGCAGCCCGGGTCCGAGCCGTTGCCGAATTCGTGGAGTTGCCGGCGCGTGGGCTGGATCTGCCGCTCGATATTCAGGGCACCGCCTTTCAGCGCCTGGTCTGGCAGGCGCTGCAGTCGATTCCCGCCGGCCGGACCGCGAGCTATGCCGAGATCGCCCGGCGCCTCGGCCGGCCCGAGGCGGCGCGGGCCGTGGCCCGAGCCTGTGCCGCGAACGGCATCGCGCTCGCAATCCCATGCCACCGCGTGATCGCCAGCGACGGCGGTCTCGCCGGATATCGCTGGGGGATCGAGCGCAAGCGCGCCTTGCTGGCACGCGAGGGCAACGCGCTCGGGAGTGCCGCGTCGAAGGTGTCGCGCTGAAACGGACGGCCCGATCCTATAGAGTGAGGCCAGGGGAGCTGATCTGGAGCACGCGCGTGAAGTCATGGGTCGGATGGGCCGCCGCCATCCTGCTGTCGAGCCAGGCAGCGTCCGGCGGGACGGAAGTGCCGCCGGTTCTGCATTATTCCGCCTCCTGGGCCGGCCTGCCGGCGGCTCAGATCGATCTCGCTCTCGGGCCGCCCGGCGGCCATTACCGGGCCGAAATCGACATCAAGAGCGAAGGCGTGCCGGGCTGGTTCACCAATTTCAGCGGCGATGCGTCGAGCGAAGGCGAACTCGCCGCCGACGGCATGGCACTGCCGCAGCGCTACGACGCGCTTTACACCCTGCGCCGGCGCCGGGACAAGCGCGTGGCGCTGCGCGTGGTCGACCAGGACGGCAGCCGGCTGACTCTGCGCGGCCCGGAAGATACCAGCAAGAAGCCGCAGCTGGCCGAGACCTATCGGCGGAACGTCCTCGACCCGCTCTCGGCCCTGGCCGCGATCCGCCACTATCTGGAAACCCATCGGCGCGATCCCGGCGGCGAATTCACCCTCCCGGTCTTCGACGGTGCGCGCCGCTTCGACGTGGTGGGCCGGATCGTGCCACCGGAATCGGATCCGGAGACCGGCCCGGTCGTTCAACTCCTCCTCTCGCTCCGCCCGATCGCCGGTTTCAAGGGCGAGACGAGCGAAGACGGCGACCCGGACAGCGCGCCGCGCGACGTCGATCTCCGCCTGACAGACGACGAGGCGTTGCGGCCGGTCTATCTTCGAGTCCATATCGCCTTTCTGCCCCTGGTCGTCCGCTTCGAGCGGCTCTGCCCGGCGCTCGGCGCCTGTCCGGACTAGCCTGCTTCGGGCGCTTTCGGCCGTTTCGCTGCCCGTTGACGCCGCAGCCCGGCTGCCCTATATCCCGGCCATCATGAATCGGATCCTTGCCGCCCAGCAGACTACCACCCGCACGACCCGCCTCGGCGGGCCGGCGGGTTTCGTCATGCGCTGAATAGTGGTTTAGCGACCGATCGACCCGAAGGCCCCCCGGCGACGGATGGGGCCTTTCGCTTGTTCCAGCACCGAGCCTCTCCGCCGCCTCGATCCCCATCGACGCAGCAAGGAGAGCAGCATGCACCACGACGACCACCGCAGCCTGGGCAACCGCCTCGATCTCTTCCATCAGCAGGAGGAAGGACCGGGAATGGTGTTCTGGCACCCGCGCGGCTTCGCGCTTTATCATATTATCGAACAATATATTCGCCGCCGCATGCAGGAGGCGGGCTATCGCGAGGTGCGGACACCGCAGATCCTGGCGCAATCGATCTTCGAGCAGAGCGGGCATCTGGAAAAGGCCGGCGACACGATGTTCAGGTTCGCCCGAGCCGATGGCCGCGCCTGGGCGGTGAAGCCGGTCAGCTGCCCGGGGCATATCCAGATATTCAACCAGCGGCTCCGTTCGTTCCGCGATCTGCCGATCCGCTATTGCGAATTCGGCTCGGTCCATCGCGACGAACCGTCGGGCGCGATGCTCGGTCTGCTGCGCGTGCGCCAATTCACACAAGACGATGCCCATGTGTTCTGTACGGAGCGCCAGATCGAGGCCGAGGTGCAGCATTTCTGCCGCCTGCAGCGGCGGATCTATGCCGATTTCGGGTTCGACGCCGTTGCGGTGCGGTTTTCGACGCGCCCCATCCTTCGCGCCGGATCGGATGCTCTCTGGGACCAGGCCGAGGCCGCCCTCGATGCGGCTGCGCGCGCTGCCGGGCTCGACCCGATCCATCAGGAAGGCGAAGGCGCCTTCTACGGGCCCAAGCTCGAATTCCATCTGCAGGACCGGTTGGGCCGCTGGTGGCAATGCGGTACGATCCAGCTCGATTTCGTCTTGCCGGTACGCATGGGTGCCGGTTATCGGGACGAAGCCAATGGCCGCGCCGCACCGGTGATCCTGCACCATGCCGTGCTCGGCAGCCTCGAACGCTTCATCGGCATACTCCTGGAACAATATTCCGGGCACTTGCCGCTGTGGCTGGCGCCCGAGCAGATCGTCATCGCCTCGATCGGTGCGGCCCAGGCCGATTACGCCGGGGAACTCCGCGACCGCTTCGTCGCCGAGGGCTGGCGCGCCACCCTCGATGACGGGCCGGAGACGCTCGCGCGCAAGATCGTCGCCGCCCATGAAGCGGGGATTCCCGTTGTGGGCGTGGTCGGCGCGCGCGAAGCGAGCGACGGGTCGGTTGCGCTCCGGTACCGGGACGGGGCACAAGAGGGTCTGCCGGTGGCAGCAGCTCTCGCCCGGCTCGCGGCACTCGGGCGGCCGGGACCGGGGATCGGGTGAAGCACCGACCGACTTGACGGACAGGATCTCGAACGATCATGCGCCTGGGGCTCTCATGTTTCGCACTCGCCGTCCTGGCCTGGTGCAGTGCTGCGGGCGCGGATCCGGCCGGCGACATCGAGACGCTGGAAGCGACGGCCTCGGACCACGTCGCGAGTTTTTCAGCGCTCGATACCGAGCGCACCAATCTCGCGCTGCAGTACCGGGCGTCGGTCGAGGAACTGGCCCAGCGGCTCAAATTCGGCACGGTCCCGAAGAACCCGGCGCTGCTGACGGCATTGGGCCAGGCCCGGGCGGCGCTGGCCGCCCTCGCCAACACCGGTGAAGCACTGGCCACGATCTCGGCCGAACTCACCGACGATGCTGCTGCGGCCAATGCGCTGGCCCGCGGCGTGCGCGCAGCGCTGGCCGCTTCGGGTGCCGATGCGGCCGGGCTCGCTCCGCTCGCTGCCCGCATCGCCGCTGCCAGCGACACGATCGACCGGGCGCTGGGCCAGGCGCTGGAGCAGCGGCGCAGGCAGGCGGCGATGCTCGAAACCGAGACCCAGGATCTGGCGAACCTGTCCCGGGCGATCGATGCCGGCCACCTGTCCGCCGCCGGCACCGCCGACCCGACACTCGCCGAAATGCTGGCCCCGCCGAGCCTGATGAGCCCACCGGGCAGCGAGCCGCCGCCGGAGCGCGCGCCGGCCGAGCCCGGCCGCTGGGCGATCGAATTCGGAGTATTCCAGACCGAGGACGACGCCACATTCACCATGGCGAGACTCAGCATCCGCGGGACGCAATCCCGCTACGTGACGAGCCGGGACAAGCGGGGCCATGCCGTCTTCAAGGTGCTGACGCGGGCCTATCCGACACGTGCGGCGGCTGAGGCGGCGGCGGCGGACTTGCGACGGCACGATCTGCATCCGAGCGGGGTGGTGGAGGTCGGGCCGTGACGCCGGGGCCTCTATTCGATCCAAGACAGCGTCCGCTGCCCCCGCAACGCCCGGCGCCAATGAGCCACATCCCACCAGGCCACTTCCGGATTGCGCGAGTACAGCAGGACGTCGGCCCGGCCGATCAGATTTTCCTCGGGCACGAAGCCCACGCCGCCGGCACTCGCCGGCACCCGGCTGTCGAGCGAATCGTCGCGGTTGTCGCCCATCATGAAGTAGTGCCGGGCGGGCACGGTGAATTCCGGCGTCTCGTCGAGCGGTTGCGGCCCGGGGAGCTTCTGGATCACGTGGGAGCGGCCATCGGGCAGGCTCTCGACATATTTGACGAAGACCTGGTCTCGCCCGTGAAAATCGGCGGTCACCGTGCCCTCGGCCCGGCGCGGGACGAGTTGGTCGTTGAGATAGAGCTGCCCGCCCGCCATCCGGATCCGGTCGCCCGGCAAGCCGATGACGCGCTTCACATAGGTGATCGACGGATCGCGCGGCAGCTGGAAGACAATGACATCGCCGCGTTCGGGCAGCCGGTCGAGGATCCGGCCGGAGAAATCCGGCATCAATCCGATCGGCGAGGAATATTTGCCCCAGCCATAGGCGAATTTGCTCGCAACGACTTCGTCGCCGACCAGGATGGTCGGCACCATCGAAGCCGTCGGCACGGTGAAAGGCTGGGCCGCCACCGTTTGCACGGTCAGTACCAGACCGAGCGTCACCGCCATCGGGGCCGCCTCGCGCAGCCAGCCGTTCAACACTCTCGTCCAACCGCTCATCTGCCCGCTCCGCCGCTCGTCGCACCGGTGCCTAGTTGTGGGCATGCACCGGGTCGGGTGCAAGGCGGGGACCGGGGGCGGGATCCTGTTCGTAGCGCGCCGTCTGGGTCAGCACGTCATCGACATAGCTGCGGACCTCGTCGGTGACGAAGGGATACGCCGCACCCGCCGCCGTGCCCCCTACGTAATTGGCCAGCGCCTTGTCGACACTGCCATATTGGTCGACCAACAGCGAGAGGTAGCGGATCCCGAGACGGACATTGGTGCGGACATCGAACAGATCGTCGGCATCGGTACTGAAACCCGCAGCCGTGCTGGGCATGATCTGCATCACCCCGCGCGCGCCCTTCGGGCTCACGGCATTGGGCGTGAAGCGTGATTCGACATAGGCCACTGCTTCGGCCAATTGCGGCGAGAAGCGGGCGAGTGCGGCTTCTTCGCGCACGACTTCGCGCACGGTTTGTGCTGTCAGGCTGTCGGCTCGCGCCGCCACGGCGGTGCCGGGCGGCGGCGCGTCGCCGCGCAGGAACACCAGCAGCCGGGAATCGACGCTCGCCCGCTCGCCCAGATCCATACGGTCGAAGACGATGCGGGCATCGCGCAGGGATTGGCGCAAGCCCCGGCGGTAGGCCTCGATATACCAGCTGAAGGCAAGCCTCCGATCCTGCCCGACGATGGTGCCGGTCGCGAGCATCCAGGCGACCAACTCACAGGCGGCACCGTTGCCGGCATGGGCAGCCCGCGCAATCACCCGGATGTCGTCCTGGGTCGCGGTCCGCTCGCGCACGGCATCGGCGGCCCGGGTCAGCTCGTCGGTCCGGGCAGCAGGCGCCGGCGCAGCCCAGCACGCGGGTGCTGCCGAAAGCACCAGCACCAGGACCAGCAGCACCAGCCGCCGCCAGCCGATTTCGATGCCCTCGCGGCCCATCGCCGAAGCGAGGTCGTGCACTCCCCTGCCCCCCATCCCGGAATCCTCCGGGCGGGACCATGCCATCCGTCCCCCGAGAAGGCAACAAACATGCGACGCGGTCGTCCCTTGCGGGCCATCGCCGCAAACGGGGTTTCGGCCCGCCTTCCGCCTCTGCTAGGCTCTACGGATACCAGAGCCGATCCAGAGCGGCCCGCATCCAGCGCCGGCCGAAATCTTCCAGGGAGCGTGAGAGATGGATTTTTCCTTTTCACCCAAGGTCAGGGAGTTGCAGGCGCGAGTCTCGGCCTTCATGGACGAACACGTCTACCCGAACGAGGCGCGCTTCAAGGCCGAGATCGATTCGGGCGATCGCTGGCAGCCGACCAAGGTCGTCGAGGAACTGAAGGCCAAGGCCAAGGCAGCGGGGCTGTGGAACCTGTTCCTGCCGGAAAGCGAGCGCGGTGCGGGTCTGACCAACCTCGAATACGCGCCGCTCTGCGAGATCATGGGCCGCTCGGCGCTGGGTCCCGAGAGTTTCAATTGTTCCGCCCCCGACACCGGCAATATGGAGGTCCTGGAGCGGTACGGCACGGCCGAGCACAAGGAGCGCTGGCTGAAGCCGCTGCTCGCCGGCGAGATCCGCTCCGCCTTCGCCATGACCGAGCCGGCGGTGGCCTCGTCGGATGCGACCAATATCGAGACCGATATCCGGCGCGACGGCAATGAATACGTCATCAACGGGCGTAAATGGTGGACATCGGGGATCGGCGATCCGCGCTGCAAGGTGCTGATCCTGATGGGCAAGAGCGACAAGAACAACCCCGACCGCTATCGTCAGCAATCGATGGTGCTGGTTTCGCGCGACGCGCCCGGGGTCGAGGTCAAGCGGATGCTGCCGGTGTTCGGCTATGATGACGCGCCCCATGGCCATGGCGAAGTCGTGTTCACCAATGTCCGGGTCCCGGCCAGCGACATTCTGCTGGGCGAAGGCCGCGGCTTCGAAATCGCCCAAGGCCGGCTCGGGCCGGGGCGGATCCATCATTGCATGCGGACCATCGGGGTGGCCGAGCGGGCACTCGAAAAAATGTGCCAGCGGGTCACCACGCGGGTCGCGTTCGGCAAGCGGATCTCCGAACAGGGGGTCACGTTGGAGCGCATCGCCGAGGCGCGCATGATGATCGAACAGGCGCGGCTTCTGACCCTCAAGGCCGCCTACATGATGGATACGGTCGGCAACAAGCATGCCCGCGCGGAAATCGCCATGATCAAGGTCGTCGCCCCCAACATCTCGTGCAAGGTCATCGACTGGGCGATCCAGGCCCATGGCGGCGGCGGCGTGTCCGAGGATTTCGGCTTGGCCTCGGCCTATGCCCATGCCCGCACGCTCCGCCTCGCCGACGGCCCGGACGAGGTTCATCGCGACCAGATCGCGCGGCTGGAGCTGAAGAAGTATCTGTGAGGGGATCACCGAGATGATCGCCGCGCCCTTCCTCTGCAGTGCAGGGTACAGGGCCCTCACATCTTACTATGCAATTTCAATGAGATGCCTTTCCTTGACCGTCATCCCCGGGCTCGTCCCGGGGTCCCACGTCGGGCCGAGACCAAATTCTCTTGAAACAAACGCTCGCAGCTTCCCGACGTGGATGGCCGGGACAAGCCCGGCCATGACGGACAGCGTTGATTGCTTTGATGTTCCAAAATGAAATGTGTGAACACGGTAACCGAGGCCGGGGTGAGAGAACCGGCCGTCGTTACCGTCGCCAGTCGGCGCAACCGGCCGATCCCTGCTCCCGTACCCCATCGAGGTCATAAAAACTGATGTCGCCCCAGACCGACGTCCCGACCGAAACCGACCAGCCCCTCCCCGATCCGGTTTCCGGTGCGCAATTGTTGGGTCCACCGCCCGGATACGGCGCGCCCCCGGCCCGGATGTCGGTCGAAGCGCTCTACCAGCATGTCAGCGGCCTCGGGCTCGTGCCGGGCTGCGTCGTCGACATCGGCGCAGCCTACGGCGATTTCACCCGGATGGCGGCGCGCTTCGCGCCCGCGGCCCAATTCCTCATGTTCGAGCCGCTCGGTGAATACGAGGCGAGCCTGGGCCGGGTCCAGGCGGACTTGCCGAACAGCCATCTCGTTCAGGCCGCGGCGGCGGAAGCACCGGGCCGGATGACGATCAACGTCCATGACGATCTCGTCGGTTCCAGCCTCATGTACGAATGGGAAGAGGCGAGCAACGTCAACGGCAGACCGCGCGAGGTTCCGCTCACCACGGTCGATCTGGAAGTCGCCCGGCTCGGCTCGCCCGCCGACATCTGGGTCAAGATCGACGTCCAGGGGGCCGAACTGAAAGTGCTCGCCGGTGCCGAGGCGACGCTGCGCCGGACCGCACTGCTGGTGGTCGAGACGACCTTGTTCAGCACTTTCGCCGACGGCCCGCTCGCGGGCGACGTCGTCGCCTTCATGGCGGCGCGCGGCTTCGTGCTCTACGACATCGCGGGCTTCCTCTATCGGCCGCTCGACGGTGCCTTGATGCAGCTGGATCTGGCCTTCGTCCCGAAGGACAGCCGCTTGCGCCGCCATTCCGCCTTTGCGACGCCGGAACAGCGCCGGGAGATCACGGCCTATCTCGCCGGGCGCAAGGAAACCTGACATCGATGTTCCGCAGGATTGCGCGTCGGGCGCTGGAGAGCGGCAACCCCGGGACCGTACGGCTGGTGCGGCTGGCGCTCGCCTGGTTCCTTCTCAACGCGCCGGCCTCGGCACGGCGGCGCTTCGCCGATCGGGTCGGCGGCAGCCATCATTGGGTCCGGATCAAGAGTACCCTGATCGGGATCGCACCCGGCTGGGCCGAACGGCGGGTCATCGCCGCGGCCAAGGAATTGGTGCAGGATCGGGTGGCGTCGATCACGGTCCTGGCCCTCTTTCAATATGGTTACGAGTTCCTCGAGGAGGGGCTCGACTGGGCCGATCCGGAGCTGCTGTGCCGACCGTTCCTCAGCCGGATCGCGTTCGAATTCCCGATCCTCTTTCGCAGCATCGAGGATCACCGCCGCGCCGTGGCTCATGCCGAGCGGCTGATCGCCGATGCAGCGGCGTTCTACGACCAGGCGGCGCCGGAAGAGCGCGACAGTGTCGCCCGGAACCTGGGTGCGACCTATAATTTCATCCCGGCGCTGTCCAGCGACCGCGATCTGCGCTCCTTCGCCACTCGGGTCGGGCGGCTCCTCGAACATTGGCTGGTCGCGTGCGGCTCGGTCCTCGATCATGAATTTCCGCCGCGCGCTCCCTCTGCCAGACGGCGGGTGGGCGTGATCGTCCGCAATATCGAGCGGCGGACGGAAAGCTTCATCGCGCCCGCCTTCGTGGCCGGACTCGACCCGCTCCGCTTCGAATCCGTGCTGATTACCCTGGCCCGGCCGGCTGATCCGGAGTTCGCAAGGTTCATCGGCGGGTATTTCGATCGGGTCGAGGTCTTCGCGACCGACAATGTCGCCGAACAGGCTGCATCGATCCGCTCGCTCGAACTCGATTTGGTCTTTCCGGCCAACACCATGGCAGCCGTGTCCTGGAGCTACAACAACCTGCTCGCCCACCGGTTGGCCCGGGTCCAGATCATGGGCAGCATCGTCTCGCCGCTCACCACGGGCCTGACCCGGACTGATTTCGCGCTCACCGCTGCGGGCACCGAGCCGGCCGATATCCAGGCCCAGTACAGCGAGCGGGTCCTGCCGATGGCGGGCATGTTCAATTGCTTCATTCTGGGCGATCAGGATCCGCGCCGGCCGCCGCCGCGCGATCCGGCGACGCCGGCATTGCCGGCAGTGCCGGTTCGTTTCGCCTCGGGCGGGTCGCTCTACAAGCTGACGCCCGAACTGCGCCGAGCCTGGATCCGAATCCTGGGCGCCGTGCCGGGGAGCGAGCTCGCGCTCTACCCGTTCAATCCCGGCTGGGGCTTGCCGCGTACCTCGGCGGCGATCCGCAAGCAATTCGCCGACGAGTTCGCCGCCGCCGGGATCGCGCCGGAGCGCCTGCGCATCCTGCCCAATCAGACGCCGCGGCAGATCGTCGACCTTCTCCGGGAAACCGATGTCTATCTCGACACCTTCCCCTATTCCGGAGCCGCCTCCTTCATGGAGCCGATCGCGGCTCTGTGCCCGATGGTCGGGCTCAGGGGGTCGACTCAGCGCGGGCTGCAGGGCGCCGCGATGCTGGAGGCACTGGGCTCGAACGACACGATCGCCGCCGATGTCGACGACTACGTCGCCACCGCGGTCGACCTCGCCCGTTCCGCCTCCTTCCGGGCGGCTCTGCGCCAGCGGCTGCGCGAGCGGCTCGACGCCCTGCCGTTCCTCGACTACCGGGATTTCGGCCGCCGCTTGACGGCGGCGCTCGATCGGGTGCTACCGGATTTACCCTGAGCGGGAGCGTCAGGCGAGCACGACCCCGGCCCCGCGCGGCGCCGCTTCGGCGGTGATCTGGTCGAGGGCGGCGCCGAAGCCGGTGCCGAACGCGGCCGGCGAGAGAAACCGAGCGGTCGCGGCGCCAGTCCGGATCCGCTCCGCCAAATGAGCCCGGCGGAGCGGATCGGTCGCGATCTCCGCGGCGATTTCGATATATTCGTCATGCGAGGCGGCAATCAGCTCGTGCAGACCCAGTTCCGCCAGCATCGCCGCCCCCTGCAGGCCGCGTTGGGTGCCGCCGGCGAGCGTCACCGCCGGACAGAGCGCCGTGATCGGTTCGATGAAGGACGCCGCCCCCGAATAGGGGAAGGTGTCGAGATAGACCGCGGTACGGCGGAGAATTCCCACGATCTCGTCCGGCGTCCGGTTCATGTGGAGATCGATGCGATCGGGTTCGATCCCGAGGCCGGCGAACGCCGTCTTGATACTGTCGACGAGGTAGGCGTGGCCGGCCTCGGCCCCCCAATTCTGATTGAACGGGTAGAGCACGAGGCGGCTGTTCGGAACCCGCTTCAGCAGCGTGGCCCAGCAGCGGCGCAATTCCGGGGTCAATTTGTAGATGACACCGCCCGAGGTGAACACGACCGGCTGTGCCGGAACCGGCGGCGGTGGCGATGCCAGCCGCGGATCGCGGTCCCCCAGCACGAAACAATTGAACGGCCCATCCATCATCATGACGGTTTCGCTGTAATGCGACTGTACGGCCGTGCCGGGCTCTGTCGTCGGTGCGGTCAGAACATAGTCGACGCGGCCGAGCCCCGTCGTCACCGGGGCGATGGCGCTCGGCAAGATCTGGATCCGCGCCAGCCGATGCGCCGCCAGCGCCAGGAAATTCGACGCCTGAGCAGCCATGGTGTTGCCGAGAACGAGAAAATCGAGATCGAGCGCGCGGATCGCGGAAACCTGCTCGGCCACCGTGTTGCCGATGATCTCGTGCCGCTCGAAATGCTGGGCGACGAAATCGGAAAAGGGCGTTCCGGCAGGTGTCGATCCGGTGATCAGAATGATCTCGAACCGCTTGTGGTCGAGGCCGGCACCGAAGCCCATCGCCAGATAGGTTTCGGTGCGGGGCATGATATCTCGAACCAGAATGCCGACGCGTTGGCGGCCGGACCCGATCCGGGCGGGCGGGCGAAAATCGAGCTGGTAGCCGATCGCCGTGAGGTGATAGTCGAGCCAACGCCCGGCGCAGACGGCGAGCGGCCGCAGATTCTCGCCGCTGAACAAAGCGGGCACGAAGGTGAATTCCTGCGCGACGATGGCAGCGAGCCGGCAGCGCAGCGTGTCCGGCAGCGGGCGGTGCCAAAGCTCGTCGAGATCGGCGAAGAGACGCTTCAGAAACACCATCGCCGTCTGAAATTGCCGCTCGTCGCGAAACACCACCGGCGTCGACAGCAAGATCTGGCGCAGTGGGGCCGATGTCAGAAAACTCTCGGCCGTGAGCGGCACGTGGTCGAGAATCTCGAAGGGGTACTGATACGACGCAGCGGCGACGATGGCCGATTCGAAGTGCGGCCCGGCCACTTCGCTGCGCGCTCGATCGCGCAGATGCCGTTCGAGCGCCGCCACTGGATAATCCTGCAGGAGATTGCGCGGCACCTGCCACAATTCCCGGCGCGAGAGCAGCCTGGACCAGCGCCGGCGCAGCGGCGCCGGCCCATAGAGCAGAGCCACGGAAGTCGCAATCCGATAGGCCCGGACCCAGAGCGGATGCCGATAGGCGATTCTCAAGGCGACGGCCCGGGCTCGCTTGAACAGCTCTGATTGCATCCCGTCGCCGCCGGGAGTCAGCGCGCGGCGACGCGGGTCAATAAGCGGTCGCTGAGTCCGGAATAGATGTCTGCCATGATCGCGCGGATATCGTATGTGTACGACCATTCTGGATAGAGCGCCTGGAATTTCCGGACATCGCTGACCCACCAAATATGGTCACCGATCCGGTTGATCTCGTCATAGCTGTGCTGCATCGGCCGGCCGGTCAGCTGTTCGGCGATGGCGATCGCTTCGATCATCGAACAGTTCGAATGTCGGCCGCCGCCGATATTGAAGACCTCGGCGCTGGACGGACGCCGGAAGAAGCACCAGAACGCTTCGACCAGATCGCGCGAATGGATGTTGTCGCGAACCTGCTTGCCCTTGTAGCCGAAGACGGTGTAGGGCGTGTCGGTGACCGCGCATTTGACCAGATAGGCTAGAAAACCGTGCAATTGGGTCGGCGAATGGCCGGAACCGGTCAGGCAGCCGCCGCGGAAGCACGCGGTCTTCATGCCGAAATAGCGGCCATATTCCTGGGTCAGGACATCGGCCGCGAGTTTCGAGACGCCGAACAGGCTGTGCAGCGTGCTGTCGATCGACATGGTTTCGTCGAAGCCCTGCGCGGCCCAGACATGGTCCGGGGCGAGCTCGAAGCGGGTCTCCAACTCGATCAGCGGCAGATGGTTCGGCCGGTCGCCATAGACCTTGTTGGTGCTGACGAAGATGAACACCGCCTCCGGGCAATGCTTCCGGGTCGCTTCGAGCAAGACCAGGGTGCCGTTGGCATTGACCGTGAAGTCGACGGACGGCGCCTTGGCGGCCCAATCATGGGAGGGCTGGGCGGCGCAATGAATGATGACCGCGATATCCCGGCCATAACGCGCGAAGACCCTTTCGATTGCGCTCTCATCGCGAATATCCACATCGCAATTGCTGAAACCGCGGACGGAATTCTGCAGGACGCTACTCTGCCAGCGGGTGCTCGCTTCCGCGCCGAAGAACTGGCTGCGCATATCGTTGTCGATGCCGACGATCTCGAGCCCGCGCTCGGCGAACAGCCTGACGGTCTCAGCACCGATCAAGCCGCCGGACCCGGTCACGATCGCGATGCTCATTATCTACCCTCGAAAGAAACCAGATGCGAAATGCGCAAAGCCTTTGTCGTCCGACGCTGGAGCGCGGCCGCAGCGCATGGATCTCCGAGCAGCACTCTCCGCCTCCAGCGATGGAACCCTCTACATCAAACCCAAGCGCGCTGCAAAGCCCGATATGCGCCGCTTCGGCTCGCGCCCGGGACGCAACCGAAGCCGGACGCAGCCGATGATAACCCTTCTTGGCCAATCGGCAACGCACTATGGTAACACTCGCCTGCCGGGCGGGATCGGCGGCGCTGCCGGATGCACAGCCCCGGCCGGTTGCATGTTGGAATCACTCCTCTCGCGGCCTCGCCGCCTTGCCGAGCCGATGACGCTCCTATTATGAACAACGCAGTCGAGCCCACCGGGACGACAGGTCGGCCGGTAATTTCCATCGTCATGCCCGTCCTGAACGCCGCGGCTACGATCGGCGCGGCGCTGGACAGCGTGGCCGGGCAGACGTTCGAGCTCGAGGCGATCATCGCCGATGGCGGCTCGACCGACGCCACGGTCGCGATCGCCGGCCGCTTTCCCTTCGCCCGGGTCCTGCCGGCACCCGGCAGCTCCATCTACGAGGCCCTGAACCTGGCGCTGGCAGCGGCGCGAGCCCCGATCCTCGCCTGGCTGAATGCCGATGATCTGTTCGTGGCCGGCGCCCTCGTCCGTGCTCTCGACGCCTTCGCCGCAGCGCCGGAGGCGGAGATCGTCCGGGGGACGGCCCAGTTCAGGCGGAGCGACGCGGCTGGCTGGCAGGGCCGTGAGGACCGGATCGAGGCCCGGGCTGCCGGGCCGCTCTCTCTCGACCTGATCACGCGCGGGCCGCTGGCGATCAACAGCATGCTGTTCCGCCGGGAAGTGCTGACGCGGATCGGGCCGTTCGATACTTCCTTCCGTCTCGCGGCCGATCGGGAATGGATGCTGCGCGCGTGGTGCCGGGGGGTGCGGGTCCTGGAGCTGAAGCATCCCGTCTATTGTTACCGCGTGCATCGGGGTTCGAGTACGCTCGATCCGGGTCGGCGCAATCATCTGCGCGTGCGCGAGGAACATATTGCGATCCTGGCGCAGGCCCTGCCGCCGGCGCTCCGGCTCGATCCGGGCGCACCAGTCCGGATCGCGCTGCGGCGCTGGCATGCGATCGAATGCGCGCGCCTGCTGCGGGCGCTGCCGGCGGCCGGCGGATGGCGTCGGACCTTCCGGTTCCTGACCGAGGCCGTTCGAAGGGATCCGGCTTGGCCGCTGATCCTCGCCGGCGAGGCGGCGGCGAAACTGTTGGGAAGGCGCGCCGGGCACGTGCGTTGATGCCCAGGGTGCTGCACTCGCCCCCCTTGCCGCGCGGGCGGCACTCGCGTATGAACCGGCAGACACCCTGTTCCGGCCCGATGGATGGATGGTTCTCGCGCGGGATGTCGGTACCGCCCTCGCAGTGGGGGGTGTATCGACCCATGGGGTGCGGGTGGCGGAGGTGCCGTCGCAGGAGTTGGAGATGGGGTCGGTCAGCGTCGTCATACCCGTCTATAACCGGTCGGTCGAGCTGCGCCGGGCGATCCGCAGCGTGTTGACGCAGAGCTATGCCGATCTGGAACTCATCGTCGTCGACGACGCGTCGAGCGAAGATATTGCCGGCGTGGTTGACGATATCGCGGATAAGCGACTGCGGCTGATCCGGAAACCGGTCAACCAGGGGGCGGCGAGCGCGCGCAATACCGGGATCGAGGCGGCGACGGGGCGCTGGGTGGCGTTTCTCGACAGCGACGACGAATGGCTCCCGCACAAGCTCGAGCGCCAGATCGAGCGCCTGGCGCCCCGGCCCAAAGGGGCCCGGATCTGCTGTTCGGGATACGTCATTCTGCATGTCCAGGAGCGCCGGGCACGCGAATTCCACCCGGCCGATTGGCACGGCACCGCCCGGCAGCTGGTCTGGGGCTGCAATCTCAGCCCCGGCAGCACGCTCGTCGCCGAGCGCGCCTGTTTCGACGAGATCGGCCTGTTCGATGTGGCGCTCCGGCGCTTCGAGGATTGGGATTGGCTGCTGCGCTATCTGCGCCGCTACCCGATCGCGATCGAGCCCGAGGTGCTGGCGCGCATCAACAAGGACAACATGCCCTCGCACAGTTCCGTGCTGGGCTCGCTGGAGCTGTTGCGGGCCAAGCATCAGGAGGCGCTGTCGGCGCAGTCCTGGCGGCTCGGGCGCAAATTCCAGTCGAGCCTGCTGGTCGAAGAGGCGGCGGCGGCTTTCTATGCCCGGCAGTTCCTGCACACGACGACTCTGCTGAGCCGCGCCTTGCTGGCCTATCCGTTCCGCAATCGCGCCTTCTACGCCATGCTGGCCCGGCGGCTGGGCAGCCTGGCCTATTTGCCCGGCACGATGCCGCTGCCCGGCGGGGCCCCCGGCCGATTCGGGAAGGTTTCCGAACGGGCCGAGCAATAGCGTTTCGGGCGGCTCCCGGCACGCGGGCCCGCTACTTGGCCGGAGCGAGGCGGCGCGGACGCATCCGCTGGAACAAGATCAAACTGCCGATCGCCGCCACAATCAGGACGCCCCCGATCAGCGGGCGATGGGCGATCCAGGCGAGGGCGATGACGATCAGGGTCAGCGGGATCGTCAGGATCAAGGCGACCAGGAACGCGCCGGCCTGAGCGATGCCTTCGATGAAGGGCAGAATCGCCAGGACCATCGAGAGCGGGCGGGCGATCAACAAGAATCCCACCAGCATGATCGCGAACCCCACGCCGCGCAGGATCCAGGTCCACGTACTCTCCTCCGACGCCTTGGTCTTGAATTGCTGGGCGGCCGAAACGTCGCCGGGGGCCGCGAATGCGATCGGATAGTCCCGGGCGCCGCGAAATTCGCCGAGCGTGCCGGCGGTCAGTGCCGCGACCACCGAATAGGTTTGCGGCTGCACCGCCTCGAAATGAACTTTCAGATCGCCGACTGCCGGATTGCCCGGATCGTTACCGCGATAGAGCCCGGCGCCGTCGCGCCGGTACCCGCCCGGCGGTGCGGCGCTGCCCGGATCGAGCGCATCGAATTTCGACACTTCGGAGAGAATCGTCGGGCCGAGCCGATAAGCGCCGAGCTTGACATCGGAAGCGTCGAACGTCGCCGGGCTCACCGCCATCTGCGGATTGCCGTGACCCTCCGGATGGTGGAACGCGCCCGAACCGATCGGCGTCGAGTCCCAGACCTTGGTATAGGTGTAGGTCGTCTCCGTGGTCTTGGAGCCGCCGACGTTTTCGTGGGTTTCACTATGGGTGTCTTCGCGCCATTGATACATTTCGACATCGCGTTTGAGCCGGATGAGGCCGGGCGCGGTGACGCCGAAGACCGGATCCTTGGCGGGCGACGTCGTCGATAAGTCGCCGCTGAGATGGACCAGCTTGCCATCGGCCGCGGCGTCGAGGGTCCCGGCGCCGATCTCGACCACCTGCTTGGCGGCGGCCTCCAGCCCCACGATCGCATCGACTGCGCGGCCTTCATTCCAATAGAGCAGGATTACCGCGGCCGGCAGAAACAAGAATCCAACCAGCATGCCGATGATGCTGCCGCCCAGCCGCGAGAAATAGCCCTGGGTCGTAACTTCAGTGTATTCATCAGACATGATGCCTGCCTCTTCCAGAAACGCTCGTATGATGGTACCGTCCTGCAGGAAATTTAGCATGAGAATTCGATATTGTAAGCGCCGAGAGCGGCGCCGAGAGCAGATCTGTTGGCTTCGTACCTGGCGGCGATCGTTCGCCGAGGGAGACTCAGCTCGATATATTCTGCATCTGGTTGTCTGATCATTGCCGAAGAATACGCTTCGTCCCGGCGCTCCGGATGAGTCGATACCGCCCCTGCTTTCTCCCATCGGCCTCTGGACGCTGGCGCCGGCGGGCCGCTTCGTGCTTCCCTGCGATCGAGGCCGCTCACGGCGAATGGGGGAGGAAGCCAATGACATTGTTCGATCTCACCGGGAAGGTAGCCGTCGTCACCGGCTCGACGCGCGGCATCGGCGAGGCGATCGTGCATCGCTTCGCCGAGCATGGCGCCAAGGTCGTGGTCTCGAGCCGCAAGGCCGATGCCTGCGACAAGGTCGCAGCCGAGATCAATGCCGAGCATCCGGGCCAGGCGATCGCCTTGCCCTGCAACATCTCGAGCAAGCCCGCGCTGCAGGCGCTGGTCGATGCCGCCAATGCCGCCTGGGGCAAGATCGACATCCTGGTCTGCAACGCCGCCGTCAACCCCTATTTCGGCCCGTCCAAAGATCTGCCCGACGACGCGCTCGACAAGATCATGGCGTCCAATGTGAAGAGCAATCTCTGGCTCTGCCACATGGTGCTGCCGCAGATGGTGGCGCGCCGGGACGGCTCGATCATGATCGTCTCATCGATCGGGGGCTTGCGCGGCTCGGCCGTGCTCGGCGCCTACGGCTTGTCGAAGGCAGCGGATTTCCAGCTCGCCCGCAACCTCGCCGTCGAGTACGGCCAGCACAATGTCCGGATCAACTGTATCGCGCCCGGATTGGTCAAAACCGACTTCGCTCGCGCGCTCTGGGAAAATCCCGAGATCCTGAAGCGCTCGACGGCGCATGCCCCGCTGCGCCGGATCGGCGAACCGGACGAAATCGCCGGAGCAGCCGTCTTCCTGGCCGGCAAGGCGGGGGCGTTCATGACCGGGCAGCAGATCGTGATCGACGGCGGAACGACGATCGCTTGAAAATTCGCTAGAATCCGGCCAGGTCGGGCGCAGCCCCTCGGCGCGCCCGCGTTTCCTCTCGGCACGCGCGATCGCGCGTGCCGTTCACCAGGAACGCCCTGGTCTCGTCGCCGGTCGCCGGACTCCGCCCGCCCAGCACCGACCTGGCGCTGCCGGCGATCACCGCACAGCCGAATACGGTTCTATCGGCAAATTATTACGTGATATGAAAATATAAGAGACGAGGCTCCTCCAGCATATTAGACGAGCTATCGCAGCCGTGTCTACTTGGTCTCGTCCTATGTTCCGCAGAACTATCGGACCGACTACGCCTCGACCGATTTCGGGCTGGGCGTGCGCAGGCCGGCAGGCGGTCGAGGCGAGCCTGCTGCGGCTCGGCATCGACCAGATCGATCTGCATCATCTCCGCCGGGTCGATCCGCAGACGCCGATCGAGGACACGGTCGGCGCCACCGGCATCCGCGTTTCCAGCCCGAGGCGGTCGCCGCCGATGCCGTCCGGCGCGCCGTGGCCGAGCAGGTCGTCCTGCGGCTCGGCGCCACCCTCGCGCCGATCAGCCTCGCCCGGCTCATCGCCAAGGGTGTTGTCCCGACCCCCGGTACCCGCCATAGTCAGCATCTCGAAGCGAATTGGGCGGCCGACGACATAGGTCTCGAGGCTTCGACCGTCGCCGAACCGGATGCCGCTGTCCCGATCGGCGCGACGGTCGGCGCCCCCAGGGCGGACGGCGTTCTGAATTCCCTTCGAGAGATGGCGCCGGTGTCCTCCGTCCCAGCTGTCCAGGAGCATGATATGAGCCGTGCCGCCTCGCCTGCCTATCCGGCCGCCGTCCCCGAGTCCGGCGACGATTATCGCGCCGCGGAGCGGCTGTACGCCCGCTACCGCCTGGATGTGCCGGCGCCCGCAGCGTGGAACGAAACGCTCGACGTCCTGCTGTCGCACCGCTCGGTGCGCGCCTATCTCCCCGACAGGTTGCCGGAGGGTACGCTGGAAACGCTGGTGGCGGCGGCGCAGTCGGCCGCCTCCTCCTCAAACCTCCAAGCCTGGAGTGTCGTCGCCGTCGAGGATCCGGCGCGCAAGGCCCGCCTCGCCGGGTTTGCCGGCAACCAGAAACATATCGTGGAAGCGCCGTTGCTGTTGGTCTGGCTGGTCGATCTCGCGCGCCTGAGCCGGCTGGCCGAGGAGCGGGGCGCCCCGTCGGAGGCCCTCGACTATGTCGAAAGCTTCCTGGTCGGCGCGGTCGACGCAGCCCTCGCCGCGCAAAGTGCCGTGGTCGCGCTGGAATCGCTCGGTCTCGGCTCGGTCTATATCGGCGCCATCCGCAACAAGCCGGCCCAGGTCGCGGCCGAGCTCGGCCTGCCGCCCCATGTCTTCGCATTGTTCGGCCTCGTCGTCGGCCGCCCCGATCCGGCCAGGCCCACTGCCGTCAAGCCCCGCCTGCCCCAGGACGCCGTCCTGTTCCGGGAACGCTACGAGTGGACCGAGACGCAGCGCCGAGCCGTCACCGGCTACGACGAACGGATCCGCGGCTTTCAGCGGGAAGAGGGCTTGGCCGAGCAGAGTTGGACGGTGCAGGCCGGCAACCGGGTTCGCGATGCGAAGTCGTTGAACGGCCGCGATGTCTTGCGCGCGATCCTGCACGAGCTCGGCTTCGAGCTCAAATGATTACCGGCCCGATCGGAAGCCCGCAGAGGGCATTACTCGCCGTCGCCTCGTCGAGAATGTGCAGGTCCGGGTCGGCCACCAGCGCCCGCGCCAGGCTCAGCTGCTGGCGCTGGCCGATCGACGGATTCTGCCCGCGCTGGTCGAGCTGCGTGTCGTAGCCTCGGTGCAGGTTCATGATGAATCATGGGCCCGCACGGCCTGGGCCGCGCGGATCACCTCCTCGCGGCTGGCCCAGGAACTGGAAAACCGGATATCCTCCAGTACCGAGCCGGTAAAGAGAAACGGCTCCTGCAGCACGATTGCGACACGTCGGCCGAGAGAGGCGAGAGTCACGTCGCGGACGTCGCGCCCGGCGACCAGGACCTGGCCATCCCACACGTCGCAAAAGCGGTGGCTGACCGATTTCGTCGATCATGTCGTGCCGGTCCTGCAGCGCCGCGGCCTGTTCCGGACCGAATATCAGGGCAAGACCCTGCGCGAGAATCTCGGCCTGCGTCGTCCGGCCAATCGGTTCACGCTTCGTCGTGCGGGCGAGACTGCCACGGGCCGAGGGCGGCGGCGCGCGTCCGGGGGAGGTTCCGAGCGGGGTGTTGCCGCGACCGTCGATTTCCACTATCCCCTTCGCGTCGGCCACTAATTCGATCGGCTGACGACTTGGAACGGCAGCTTGTCGATCTGGGCCGACAGAATCAGCGCCCTCCGGACCATCGGATCGCCGATGACCAGCCGGGTCCCGGGCGGAACCACGGCAGGAATTTCCGCGTCGCCAGCCAGACTCTCGGCCGCCCCGGCACTCCCGGGCCCAGCGCCGAGGGCGAGCAGCAGACCGAGCAGAACCGACAGGGCGGAAAGGAGGCGCATCGTCTGGGGACCTCGCAACAAGGGGACGAACGGTGCACGACATCTTTCGGCGCCGTCCGCCCGCCGCAGAATCACGCGTCCGGCGGGAAGAACACGAGCGCCCGCACTTCGACGCTTTCCCGAGGCGGAGCACCGGCCGCCGCGCGGTTCTCGAACGCAGTGTGAAAGGACAGCCGGGCCCGCCCATCCGATGCCGAATCATGCACGCGGATCAGCGCCACCTCGTCCGTCTGCATCTCCGAAAGATAGTACCAGCGATGCCCGGGGCGGTACGCGACCGACGAGGTCTCGCCGCGCAAATGCGGATAGACGAGATCGGTCGCGATCAGGTCGTCGTCGCCGAAGCTCTGGGCGTCGCACAGAGTCAGCGGCCAATCGAGCACGGGGCCGCGGATCGGGCGCCAGACGTTGACGATGCCGAAACGGTACTTCAGCAGCTCGTCGGCCTGCTCGCCCAGATGATCGCGCACTCTGCGCGGGGCCGAATTGACAGTGTGGTCATTGTGCACGCGCCGCACCGGCTGGGGCCGGCTGGGGTCGCCGGCGTTGCGCAGGACGTGATCGAAAACGAACACTCTCGAAGCCCCCAGTCTTTCCAGCAACAAGCGCTCGACTTCCGGATAATAGTCGCGCCTGACCGCCTCGGCGGAATAGAAGTCACGAAATTCGGTCGGCACCCGGGCGAAGGTGAAGCCGTTGCGATCGAGCGTGAATTCGCTTTCCCGCCCGCGCACATCCTCGATCCGGACCTCCTGCGGATCCTCGATGCCGGTCCAGGCCGGGACACCCGGCGGCGGTTCGCCGACGTAGCGAGCCGGCTTTTCCGAACCACGCTTCGTGTAGTGCAGCGTCGCGGTCAGGGTTTTGGCGGACGGGACGGCGTCGAGCGGCATGATCGGAACTCCTCCAGCATGATCCGCATTTCGCCCATCGGCCGGATCGGGGCGCGGGAGCGGGTGGGATCGGGCAATCGAACTTATCTACAAATAATAAGTCTGATATGTCGGATCAACACATATCTGATCTGTTTAATTTCCGCTTCCTCCGGCCGCCTCGGATGGCGGAGCCTGCATCCGGTGCGGTCGCGCCCCGATCGAAGATCGGTCGGCGAGATGGCGGGCGCGGCGCGGACGGGACAGGCACGGGAGGGAGCGATGGCACCACCTCGATATGATACGGCGCTGATCGTCGGTGCCGGGCACGGCCTCAGCGCCTCGCTCGCCCGATTGTTCGCCCGCGAAGGCATCCGCGTCGCGGTCGCGGCCCGCGATGTCGGCAAACTCGCCGGCTTGTCCGCCGAAACCGGCGCAGAGGCCTTTGCGTGCGATGCCGCCGACCCCGATCAGGTGGCGGGCCTGTTCGACGCGGTCGAAGCCCGTATCGGCGTTCCCGACATCGTCGTCTACAATGCCAGCGGCAGAGCCCGCGGGCCGGTCGTCGATCTGGTTCCGGCCGAGGTCGAGCGGACGCTGGCGGTGAGCGCCTACGGCGGATTCCTCGTGGCACAGCAGGCTGCGCGCCGCCTGCTCCCGAAAGGTAGCGGTGCTATCCTGTTCACCGGCGCCTCGGCGAGCGTCAAGGGCTATGCGCGTTCCGCGCCGTTCGCGATGGGCAAGTTCGCGCTGCGAGGCCTGGCGCAGAGTTTGGCGCGCGAACTGGCCCCCCGAGGCATCCACGTCGTCCATTTCGTCATCGACGGGGGGATCCGGAGCCCCGTCCGGGTCGAGTCGCCGGACAAACCCGACTCGCTGCTCGATCCCGACGCCATCGCCCAGACCTATCTCGACATCACGAAACAGGCGCGCAGCGCCTGGACCTGGGAGGTCGAACTCAGGCCGTGGGTGGAGACGTTCTGACCGCCCGGGGGGCCGCGGGCCGGATGGGATCTGTTCAAATCACCAGGGGAGACAATGCCATGACCGGGGTCAGAGACGAGGTCCTCGCGGCCAATGAGACATATGCCGCCGATTTCGGCGACAAGGCGACGCTGCCCTTGCCGCCGGGACGGCGCTTCGCCATTCTGACCTGCATGGATGCGCGCCTCGACCCGGCGAAATATGCCGGCCTCGCCGAAGGCGACGCGCATGTGATCCGCAATGCCGGCGGCCGGGCCACGGACGACGCGATCCGCTCCCTGGTGATTTCCTACAAGCTGCTCGGGACGAAAGAATGGTTCGTCGTCCATCATAGCGATTGCGGCATGGAGCTGTTCACCGACGACGTGATCGCCGGGCTGCTCGACAACAGCCTGGAAACCGCCGTGATCGATGAACGGGGTTGGCACGATGTCGGCGCCGGGCCGGGCGCCGGCGAGGGCCATTTCATCAAATGGCACACGATCGCCCACCGCGAGGAGAGTGTGAGCGAGGATGTCGCCCGCATCCGCCGCCATCCGCTCGTTCCGAAATCGATCCCGATCTACGGATATATCTATGATGTCCGCAGCGGCCGGCTGGTCGAAGTCCCGGAAGCGACGGCGATCGGCCGCGCCGGCTGAGGCCGGCCGGCGGCGTGCCGTGAGGCTCGAGTGCGCGTCCGACGGGAGCCCGAGGTTCGAAAAGATCGGCCTGCTCGGGCGACGGTGACCCAGGAGGCTCGAGCCCGGCTTCGAGGCGGGCTGCGATCAGCGCCGGCGTCTTGCCGCCACTGCGCAGATCGGCTGCTGCCCCGACCGTCCGGCGAACCGCGCGCGATCTCGAGGAAATTCGGCGCCGCGGCCTGCTATCCCGGCGCCTTGGCGACGGCGAGGCCGATCTCGGCCAGTTCCTGGAGCATCCGCAGTTGCCGCTCGGTCGCGGCATCCGCCACCGGATCTCGCTCCCGCATCCGGCGCTCGGCGCGGAGCTTGACCGCGAGCGCGATGGTCTGGCGTACGGCGCGGGCGACACGGCCGAAGTCGAGCGCGTGACCGGCAATCCCGTCGGTTCCGGCCGGCCCCGTCGCCCGGGCTCCGGCCACCCGGGCGAGGCCCATCCCGACCTCGGCCAATTCCTCCAGCATTCGCAGCTGCCGCGCCGTCCGAGCGGCCTCCGTCGGAGCCGAGGCGCCTTCGGGATCGCGGGCTGGAGTGCGCGGCACGCGGGCGGTGGGGAAGGGGATGATGGTCGCGGTCATGATGCACATAATAGATACGGATGGGGAGCATAATGTCAACATCGATTTTTGTGCGGCGCGCTGACGCGCAGGGCCGGAGCGTCGCGATCGGCGCCTGCCCGCTCCTCGACGATTCGCCGAGCTCGGGCCGGAGCGTTCCTCGAACTCGTCCTTGCCGACCGCCGAACGGCGACGCTAGGGTTGCGCTCGCCAGGAGCGATCGTCGGAGTGCCGGACCATGAGCCACACTCGAATTACCGACACCGTGAAAGCCGCGCTCGAGGCCAAGCCGGGCGCCGTGGGGGCACCGCTCCCGTCTGCCCCAGGAGTGGTGATCTACAAGGTCATGGGCAAGATGTTCGCCATCCTGGAGATGAGGCGGGTCGAGGCCGTGATCCTGAAATGCGACCCGCATCTGGCGGAACTCCTGCGCGAGCAATATGCCGGCATAGGCCATCGCAGTCACCTCGATCGGCGATTCTGGATCTGCGTCGATCTCGATGCCGATGTGCCGGCCGAGGAGATCGAACGGCTCGCCGCCCACTCCTACGAGCTCGTGCGCGCCAAACTGACCCGGAAACAGCAAGCCGAGCTCGAGGCGCTGTCGGCCTAGCCCATCTTCGCCAAAATCCTCTCGATTTTCCAGGTTTTCGGTGAGATTTTGGCAGAAAATGGCGGAAATGCTGGGGTTTGTTTTTGGATTTCATTTGTAGTG
>Ga0209274_10000213_pt1 | contig 45369 bp, 44 predicted proteins | sample HubBroMetageREF1_FD_188343 | JGI IMG/M metagenome (GOLD analysis project Ga0209274, IMG submission 188343) | Reference soil microbial communities from the Hubbard Brook experimental Forest, New Hampshire, USA - Hubbard Brook CCASE Soil... | ecosystem: Environmental > Terrestrial > Soil >...
GCCCCCGGCGACATTTCCCGCTCGATGCGGATAATCTCTTCCAGATATTCCAGCGTAAGCGGCTCAATATAAGTGCGGTCGGCCGACTCCGGATCGGTCATGATCGTGGCGGGATTCGAGTTCGCCAGCACCACTTCATAGCCCTCAGCCTTGAGCGCCTTGCAAGCCTGCGTGCCGGAATAATCAAACTCCGCCGACTGCCCAATGATGATGGGCCCGGAACCGAGGATCAGAATCTTCGAGATGTCAGTGCGTTTGGGCATTTACGATGCAATCTTTCCGGAGTTCCTTTGAAAGGGTTTGCTTTGAAAGGGCGCGGCTTCAGCCGCGCCGCTAGGCTTCTTCAATTCAACGGGCTTTAGCCCCTGAAGTACGGGGTCCAAATCAAGCCCTGCGCGTGCTGATGAATATGGAAACTCATCCGCCCGCTCGCACAAATGCTTGCGCACCGGATTCTCTCGAATATACGAAACGTGCCGCAGGTAGTCCTCCGCGTCGCGAATGCGATGATCCGAGAACCCCTTCTGCCACACTTCCATATTCGAGCCCAGTTCCCTTTTCGCTCGAAACGAAAATCCGCCCTTGATGAATTGGACGGCTTTCTCCAAACTCGCTTTCGGCGTCAGTAGCACGTGGATGTGGTCCGGCATTACTACGAACTCATGAAGTAAGTAGGCGGAACCGCGGTAGTGATAAAGAGCGTCGATCATAAGGCATGCCCACGGCTCTCTGGAAAACAAAGATCGACGACCCCACGTTGCGGAGGTGATCATGTATGTGTTGCCGGTATTTGTGGCGTGCTCTCTGGTCGGTCTCACAACGGTACCTCAGCGGCTAAAGCCGCAAATCCATCTGCATCTGGCGGCGCGCCTTGAAGGCGCGCCCTTTCAAAGCCTGTCTCGGCCATCAATCGACATTGACCCAGTCTTCCCAACTGATTACGTCAGTGGCTTTATTGACTGTGATTCGACTGTTTGGCTCACAGTCCTTGAAATTGAGCGTTCTATCGAACATGATCGGGACGGCAATCTGCTTCGTCTTTAGGTCGAAGACTGCGAAATACCGTCCCTGACTAAGATCGGTCACTTTGAAATGTCCAAACTCCTCGGTCTTGCCTTTAAACTTCACACTCAGTTCGGCGCAGCATTTGCTATCGGCCGTCGGAGCTTCAAAGACTGAGAAAGGACGATAGGACACTTTCGCGCCCTTAGCCTTGATCTGAGAGCAGAAAGGCAACGCTTCTTTATGCCATTCTTGAGCAGCCGCAAAGGAAGTCAGGATGAGCAATGCACCGCAGAACTTGTACATGGCGCTCATCCTCACCCCTTCCACTCCTCCATCATTTTCGTAAATTCTTTGAACAGATAATGCGAATCATGCGGCCCCGGCGCGGCTTCCGGGTGATACTGCACCGTGAACAGCGGCAGATTCCGGTGCCGCAGCCCTTCCAATGTCTGGTCGTTCAAATCAACGTGCGTCAGCTCGACTTCACTGTCAGCCAGAGAGTCTGGATCGACGGCGAAATTATGGTTGTGCGCTGTGATCTCAATCTTCCCGGTCTTCAACTGCTTCACCGGATGGTTGCCGCCATGGTGCCCAAACTTCAGCTTGAAAGTCTTGCCGCCGAGCGCAATCCCCGTCAGTTGATGGCCCAGGCAGATGCCGAATATCGGCCGCCGCCCCATCAACCGGCGGATCGAGTCCACCGCATACGTGCAGGGCTCCGGATCACCGGGACCGTTCGACAGAAAAATTCCGTCCGGCTTCAGAGCCAGCACATCCTCCGCCGGAGTCTGCGCCGGGACCACCGTCACTTTGCAGCCCTCGCCGCGCAGCTTGCGCAAAATGTTCTGCTTGATGCCGAAGTCATACGCCACCACATGAAATCGCGGAGGCTCGTCTTTCACTCCAACCACGGCCACCGGCTCGTGCGAGCGCTCTCCGACTTCCCAGACGTATGGCCGCTTCGTGCTGACCTCTTTGGCCAGATCGGTCCCGTCCATCTTGGGGATCGACCGCGCCTTGGCAATGAGCTTGTCGGCGTCGCTCTCAATCGTCGAGACGACGCCGCGCATCACCCCATGATCGCGCAGATGCCGCACCAGCGCCCGCGTGTCGATGTCCGACAACACCGGTACCTTGAACTGCTCCAGATATTCCTCGGCCACCTGCTGCGAGCGCCAGTTCGAGCTCACGCGCGAGAACTCGCGCACGATCAGGCCTTCAATCCACGGACGGGTGGCTTCGTTGTCTTCCTGGTTGGTACCGTAGTTGCCGATTTCCGGGTTGGTCAGGACTACAATCTGCCCCGAGTAGGAGGGGTCAGTGAAAATTTCCTGATAGCCGGTGATGGAAGTATTAAAAACGACTTCGCCGTAGCATTCGCCTTTGGCGCCGTAGCCTTTGCCTCGGAAGACTCTGCCGTCCTCCAGCGCAAGGATAGCCTGCATTCTCGCTCCGGTGAGTGGATTTTCCGAATCTTATCAGGGATTGCCGCAGCGGCCAAGAGCGGAACGCCGAATCTAAGAAGAAATCTGTGGATAAGGCCTTTCGTCAGTTAGACTTTGCCGTAGTGGCTCAAATCGAAGCCTTTCACAGCTGAAAATGCAGTAGGAATGCGGCACGATTGTGGTTGCGGGAAAGGAGAACTTCGGATGAAGGAAATCAGACTACCGGCTTGGCGCGAAGCCATCGTCAACTTCATGACCATGCTGAGCGCGAACCTGATTTACGAGGCCCTCCACAAGTTGCGGGAACTGGGCCAAGGCATTTCCGGGATGGTTTTCGACTCAGTGGCGATTGCGGGGCTGTTCGCGCTGGCGATGTACGCTTTTAAGCGCGGCAAGGAGACGGAAAGTTCTCCCAACGCCTAGCTCGGCCTGCCGCCTACCGCACCCGTCCAAGCTTATCCATCGGCCAGTATCCGAACACTGCCTTGCCGTAGATCAAGTTCTGGCTGACCGGGCCGAATTCGCGGCTATCACTCGACATCGACCGATGATCGCCCAGCACGAAGAAGTGGTGCTCCGGCACCGTAATTTCCGGGTAGGAGCGGGAATCGGTATAGGCCGGGGGAACGTAGTCCTCGCCAAGCGCCTCATCGTTCACATAGACCTGGCCACCATCAATGCGGATGTGGTCGCCCGCGATCCCAACCACGCGCTTGATGTAACTCTTCGACGGATCGCGCGGATAGCGGAACACCACAATGTCCCCGCGCTCAATCGGCTCCAGCCGATAGACGAATTTGTTTACGAAGATCCGTTCCTGATCGTCGAGCGACGGCATCATGCTCACTCCCTCAACCTTCACCGGCTGGTAGAGGAAGATAATCACAAAAGCAGAGATCGCCAGAGAAATGATCAAATCCCGCACCCAAACGCCGATCCCGGTTCCAACCCGGACGCTCGCCGCGCCGGCCGCGGGCAGCGTTCCTTGGCCGACTGTGCTCTGGCCGAGGGTTGTCTGGCCGACCGAATTCGGTTCTGAAGCCGGGCCTGGCATTTCCTCCTCATTGTATACAGAAGTTGCCAGACGGAGCCGGAATTTGACTCCGACCGTTCAATGGGAGATGCTCCCGCGTCCCGGCATCTACTTCCGGGCATTTTGGAGTCGGGTTACAATACTGGTACGCGAGGGAACCCGATGACACGACGTCTACTTCAGAACCAGATCGTTTACCGCAGCCTGACCCTGGCCTTCCTTTTCCTGGTAACTCTGAGCGTGTCAGCCCAGTGGGCCTCGCCGCAAGAAGAAGCAGGCATCCCGGCCTACAACGCCGGACCTCCGCCCAAAGGGACAAAGCTGCCTCCGCTTCTGACCAAGGCCGACCTGTGGGGAGCGGATGCGCAGTACGTCTACCAAACCCACGCCTACGAGCTCGCGGCCAAAATTCCCACCGTGCTCCACCAGCAGCCCTGCTACTGCTATTGCGACCGCATGGGCCACAACAGCCTGCACAGCTGCTATGAAAATACCCACGGAGCACAGTGCTCGACTTGCCTACGGGAGCTTTACTATTCCTACCAGCAGCACCGGAAAGGCAAGACTGCCGCGCAAATCCGCGCCGGAGTCATCCGGGGAGAGTGGAAGCAGATCGATCTACAGGTGGCTGCAACGATGAATTAGCGGCGCGAACGAACGATCGCCGGTTGATCGGGATGCTGGCACTTTTCTTGATTGGCAGTGCTATCCTTTCGGACTCGAGCCCAGATGCACCCCAGACAGAAGCTCCGCTTGATGTCGCTCGTCGCCTTCATCACTGGGCTTCCCGCGCTCTTTTACCTCAAGGCCACGGAACATCCGCTCAATCTTCGCCACGTCTGGTTTGTCTTCATCTACATGTTCGCAATCCTGCTCGGCGGTGTGATTTACATGCTGCGGCATCGCGACGAACTCCGCGATCCTCCCGAAGTGCGTGAACAGCAGCGACAATGGGCCGTGAAGAATGGGCCTGCCCTGCTGAATCTGTTCATCGTCCTTTTTCTGGCAGAGGCCATCTGGTTGGCTTTTCAGCTCCACGGCGGCCATCTGGACCAGCGTCTTACGATGCTGTTTCGAGTTAAGCTGATCGCTTCTCTGCCCGCTCTAGTGCTTTTGGCCTGGGTCAAAATTCGTATGCGGACCAGAGGCCGCCAGGACTCCGGCTGACTCGCCGCGGTCGTTTAGCCATGCGGCAATCTGATTGTGCGCTCCGCCCTCGATCAGTCAGCCGACGAATACTGCCGGGCAACATTGCCCCAAACCCACTGTTTGAGTCATACTTGAGTGCTCAGCGAAGAGCACGATCTGAAGGAGTTCCCCATTACCAAGAGCACAGGAAGAGTTTTGCACATGGCTCAGAAACCTACCGCGAAAAAGACCGTGGCGGAAGATCCGCGCTATACGCAGGCCCTGCAAAGCTATGAAGCCGGGCTGCGCGCCATGCAGGAGCACAAATTCGACAAGGCGAAGCCTCATTTTCAAAAGGTGATCGCCGGACCCATCAAGGAACTGGTCGACCGCGCCAACGTTCATCTCAGCATCTGCAATCAGCATCTGGACCGCGGGGTGGCCACCCAGTTCAAGACTGCCGAGGAGCACTTCGACTACGCGGTCTCTCTGATGAACGTCGGCGACTACGTCACCGCCCGGGAGCATCTCGACAAGCTCCTCAAGCAGAACGCCAAGACAGATTACGTGGTCTACGGCCTGGCTGCGCTCGACTGCCTGACTGGCCACGTCGAGGACTCCCTGCGGCATCTCGACGAGGCGCTCCGCCTGAATTCTCAACTCCGTTTCCAGGCGCGCAACGACTCCGATTTCCAGAATCTGGCAGAGGATCCGCGCTTCACGGAATTGCTCTATCCCGATCCCGGCGCTGAACTCGACTCCTCGGGCGAAGAAGAGCCTGTGTAGCCTGCGGGGACGCCTCGATGGAAACCAAAACCGCCGAGTCCCTCGCGCTCGAACTCTCGGTAGAAAAAGAGAAAGAGAAGACTGCGCGTGATCGCGGGCTTCGCGTCGTGGCCATCGGCGGCGGCACCGGGCTCTCCACTCTGCTCAAGGGACTCAAACGTTTCGTGCTTTTTCCCACTGAGCTTTCCGCACGGCTGGATTCGCCGTTACCGTTCATTCGCGATCTGAGCGCCGTCGTCACGGTCAGCGACGACGGCGGTTCCAGCGGCCGCCTCCGCAAGGAACTCAACATGCTGCCGCCAGGCGACATCCGCAACTGCATCGTTGCTCTCAGCGAAGACGAAGCCCTTCTCTCCAAGCTTTTCCGTCACCGCTTCGAAAAGGGCTCCGGACTCGAAGGCCACAGCTTCGGCAACCTGTTTCTCGCGGCGCTCACTTCCCTCACTTCCGATTTCTCAGAAGCGGTGCGACTGTCGTCAGAGATTCTTCTCACCCGCGGCCACATCTATCCCTCGACTACGTCCAATATCGAACTCGAAGCGCTCATGGAGGACGGCACCCGCGTCCGCGGCGAAACCAAAATCACCGCCAGCAAAGGTCGCATCCGCGAACTGTTCCTCGTTCCCCCGGACGTCGGGCCCATGCCCCAAACGCTCGAAGCCATCGCCCGCGCCGACATGATCACCATCGGTCCCGGCTCGCTGTTCACCAGTCTGATCCCGAACCTGCTGGTGCGCGGCATCGCTCAGGCCATCGTCGATTCGCCTGCCACCAAGGTCTACATCTGCAATCTGATGACGCAGGCCAACGAAAGCCTCGATCTGACTGCAGCCGACCACCTGCGCGCTCTGAACCGCCACGCGCAGAAGCAACTCTTCGACTTCGCCATGATCAACCGGACTCCGGTTTCCGACGACCTCAGAGCCAAATATGCCAGCGAAGGCGCCTGCCAGATCGTCAATGACCTCGACGCCATTGAAGCCCTCGGCATAATTCCCGTCCTCGGCGACTATCTGGACGAGGGCGCAGTAGCCCGCCACAATACCACCCGCGTAGCCCGCGATCTGATGCACCTGATGGCGCAACGCCCACAACCCAACCGCGAAGCGTAGATTAATTTGTCATTCCGCTCCCCACTTCTTTGTCACTCCCAAATTTTGTCATTCCGAGCGAAGCGAGGAACCTGCTTTGCCCGGCAGCGCCACTGCTCCCGTTTGTCGCAAGCACCTCCTTCCTGTATCTTGATGCTTCCCGAGGCTCAGCCACCCTCGAGTCCAAATCGTCATGCGCACTTCCTTGATCTTCATCGCGCTCCTGCTAATTGCGTCGTCCCTGTCCTTCGCCCAGACCGGCCCCGAGCAAGGCGGCCACGAAATTCAAGTCTGGGCAGGCGGCGGCCACTCCGTCGCCGGCGGACGCGGCAACACCGGTGCCCTCAACGCCGGCCTGCGCTACGGATGGATCCTCTCCGGCCCCCACCTCCCCGGCTTTCTCCGCGGACGCTTCGAATATGCAGTCGATGCGGTCCCAGTTTTCCTCGCCTTCCAGCCCGCCAACACCGCCTACGGAGCCGGCTTCGACCCGCTCGGCCTCAAGTGGAACTTCGAACGCCACGGCCGCTTCTCCCCCTACCTCGAACTCACCGGCGGCACTCTCTTCACCAACCAAAACGTCCCCGCCTATACCAACACCGTGAACTTCATGGACCAGGCCGCGCTAGGCGTGCACATCCTCGGCGCGAATCACAACGTGAGCGTGGAGGTCCGCTACATGCACATCTCGAACGCCGGCTTGGCGAACCTGAATCCCGGCGTCAACACCGTGCAGGTGCGGCTGGGCCTCGGAAAGTTCTTCAGTCGCAAGAAGCCTTGAGATTTCCTCTGTGTCCTTGGTGTCCTCTGTGGTTGTATCCGTGTCCCGAATGGCGGATCCAACCTTGCGCCATCGCTCCACCGCCAGCTATTCTTCCCTCCTATGTCCACGCTCGTTGAATGTGTCCCGAATTTCTCCGAAGGCCGAGATAAATCCAAAGTTGACGCCATCGTCGACGCCATGAAAATGCCCGGCGTCTACCTCCTCGACCGCGAAATGGACTCCGACCACAATCGCTGCGTCATCACTCTGGTCGGCGAGCGAGAGGCCATCCAGGAAGCCGCCATCCGCGGCGTGGGCAAAGCTGCCGAGCTGATCGACCTCAACGTGCATACCGGAGCGCATCCCCGCATGGGCGCGGCCGACGTCGTCCCGTTCATTCCCATCGACGGCGTCACCATCGAAGATTGCGTGGCCATGGCGAACCACGTCGGCGAGCAGATATGGAAGCGCTTCCAGATTCCCGTCTACCTCTACGAAGCCGCCGCGCGCACTCCCGAACGTCAGGGCCTGGAAAACATTCGCCGCGGCCAATTCGAAGGCATCCGCGCCGAGATCGCGACCAACCCCGCGCGCCGTCCAGACTTTGGCGACCCGCGCGTGCATCCCACCGCAGGCGCGACGGTGGTTGGCGCGCGCAAATTTCTCATCGCCTACAACGTTTTCCTCAACACTCCCGACGTCGACATCGCGAAAAAGATCGCCAAAGCCGTGCGCTTCTCCAACGGCGGCATGCGCTTCGTCAAGGGAGCCGGATTCCTGGTGCGCGGTCTGGCCCAGGTTTCCATGAACCTGACCGACTTCGAACAAACTCCCGTCCACCGCGTCTTTGAGATGGTAAAGCGCGAAGCCGCCCGCTACGGCGTCACGCCGGTTTCGAGCGAAATTGTGGGGCTGATCCCCAAGAGAGCTCTGGAGCAAGCCGCCGAGTGGTTTCTGCAAGTCGAGAATTTCGATTCGTCACTGATCCTCGAAAACCGCCTCGCATCCGTCATGAGCGGCAAGATGGCCGTCGGCGGCCTGCGCGCTGGCGTCGAACCCTTCGTCGAGCAACTTGCCGCCCCCACGGCGACTCCCGGCGGCGGCAGCGCCTCAGCCGCCGCAGCCGCCATGGCCGCGGGTCTGGCAGTAATGGTCGCCTCCATGTCGCGCGGCAAGAAAGCCTACCTGCAATACGAATCGCAACTCAGCGCCGCCATCGCCCGCCTCACTCCGCTACGCGAAGAACTCAAGGCGGCGATAGACGCCGACGCGGAGTCTTACAACTCAGTCATGAAGGCATACAAAGCGGCCAAAACTGCTGCGGATGAAAATTCCGCCGAGGCGCTCATCGAATCCGCGCTGCATGAGGCAACGGCCGTTCCGTTGAATGTTGCGATGAAAGCGCATGAGATTGTGCAGATCACGCAATCCCTCGAACCCATCACCAATCCCAATATGAAATCTGATCTGACCACTGCGCTGGCCCTTGCCAAAGCCGCCATTACCGGAGCCCTGGCCAATGTGGAGATCAATCTGACCTCGTTGAAGGACCAGAGCTTCGCCGCCGAAGTACGCCGCCAGACCGCAGCCCTCGCCTAGAGACGCTCGCATGCAACACTCGGCGAGGAGGGCGCCCCTCATAAGTCCCGTCAAGCCCAGACTCCATCCCGTCAACGGGCATGTACTTTTGTTCCGTATTGCAGGTTGCAAGTAAAATACAATAGAGCGATCTACTAACTGCAAGGGCTGATCGTGCATCCAAACACTCAGGGTGCCCTCAACCCCAAGTTATCTGATTCGAGGCGTTATGAAACTGTTAAAGATTTCCCTGGCTTCTCTACTTCTGGTGAGCATGGCCTACGCCATGCCGCTCAACTCCTCTGCCCGCGCCTGCGTTCCTGCCGATCTGCTGCAGCTGATTTCGGTGGATTATCGCGCCATCAAAGACTCGCCCACAGCGACGGCTTTAAAGAACCAACTGATGCCCGACAACATCAAACAGTTTGAGTCGGCCCTCAAAGCCATCGGCCTCGATCCCGACAAAGACATCGACACGCTCACCTTCGCCTCCTTCCGCGCCGGCAAGCAGGGCGTGAAGACCATCGGCGTGGCCGCCGGACCATTCAATATGAAGGCTGTGCTGAAAAAGATGAAGCTGCAGAAGTATGTGCCTAAGAAGTACAACAACTCGCAAATTTATCCCATGGACGGCGGCTTCGTCATGAGCTTCCTCGATGACAGCACCTTGCTGTTCTCCGACTCAACCGCGATCCGAATTGCGCTCGACACCCGCGATGGCACGGTGCTCGGCCTCGATACCAACGGCGACATGGCCGACATGATGACGAACGTCGACTCCGAGCCGGTCTGGAGCATCCTCGACCAGGGCGGCACGCAGAACATGATGCGCTCTGCCATGGGAGACGCCTCCAAGGTCGCCGACTACGAAACCGTGAAGAAACACCTGATGGGCTCGCGTTACACCATGAATTTCTCCAGCGGCGTGAAGTTCGACCTCACCGTGGTTACTTCCGACTCCGTGACCGCAGGCACAGTGTCATCGCTGGTCAAGGCCGGCATTCTATTCAAGAAGATGAGCGCGACTCCGGCCGAGAAGATCGCTATGGAGAACACCACTGTCGACTCCGATGGCTCGAACGTAGCAGTCCACTTCAAAGCCAACGATCAGCAGTTCCAGTCGCTGATGCACTCAGACCTGTTCGCCGCAGTCACGCATTAGTCTTCTCTCGAACGTGTCTGGAACACGCAAAGAGCACTGCGCCGGAGAATTTCAGCCGGCACAGTGCCCTTAGTTAATTGGCGTCATCGACTGATTATCCAAGGGTTGATAATCCAGGATTGATGATCGAAGATTGAATATCCAAGATCATCCCGGCCGTTCAATCTCCAGGCAGCCCAGCGTAAACGCAAAGGGAAATCCACCCGGGTCATTCTCCTTCACATACCCGCCATCGAAGAAAACAAACATTCGCGTTCGGATCGCTCTCCTCATACCGCACTGACGGCTTCCACGGTCCCGAATGCCATCCACAATTGGTCGCATCCATGATCTGCCGCGGCTTGCTCCAGTCTTTGAAATTGGAAGATGGAGTCTCCGCCTCGCACCACCAAAGCCCCGTCGACGCGGGCGCAGCCGTCTTGCCCAACCAAACCTTCGAGAAAACCGCCTCATACCTGTGAGGTGTTTTGATCACGCAAAAATCAAAAACCTTCTCCTCAGCAGGGATAAATATTTTGTGTTCGCTCCAATTACGCCCGTCAGTACTCTCCGCAAATCCCTGCACCAAATAATCCTCAACGTTCGAACCCGCGACATACCACATCTTCCACTTGCCTTTGGCGTAGATCAGATTGGGCTCATAAACACTTCCGTGCTCCCAATTTTCCTCGGCAACGAACACAGATTCGGGCTGGTCAATCCAATACTCCCCGTCCCATTCCAGATAGCCAATCGTGTAAGGCCCCCACAAATTGGCAGCGCCGCCGGCGTAATAGATCCGTTCAACCCAGAGTTCGCGCTCCGCGTCCCAGCCTAGGACATAGGCGGGACAGTGACGTCCGCCCTTCAGGTCCCAGGCTTTGCTGGACTCGTGCCCGGCTAAGAGTGCAATGCGCGCGGGATCGTTGCGATTCGCCGTCAACGTCCATCCTTCAGAGGCGAGAGATGCACCAACCGGCAGAGACGCACTGAAGAGCCGAATACCTTCGTGCCCTGCGGCCTCGCCAGCCACATACATCCACCAGCGATCGCCACGCTTCGCCACCGTGGCGTCCGTGATCTCCACGACATCGGTCAGCGGAGCAAACCCATCTGCCGGGTCGAAAATCTTGGTCTTTTTCCCTGTCGGCTTTCCTGTCGGCAAGCTCATTTCTTCCGAGACGCCCGTTTCTCGCGCGCCCACCCTGGCTTTACAATCTGCTGCGCTCGGCCCACTGCCAGAGCGTCCTCGGGAACATCGCTGGTTATGCATGACGCCGCTCCCACATACGCCCCCTTGCCCACGCGCACCGGCGCCACCAGCGTGCTGTCGCTGCCGATAAACGCTCCATCCTCGATCACGGTCGTGTGCTTGTTCACTCCGTCGTAGTTGCAAGTAATCGTTCCGGCGCCGATGTTCACACCCTCACCGATCTCGGCATCGCCCAGATATGTCAAATGATTCGCCTTCGACCCCTTGCCCAGCTTGATTTTCTTGGTCTCGACAAAATTCCCCACATGCGCGCCCTCCCCGATCTCGCTGCCCGGACGCAGATGCGAATAGGGTCCCAACACGGCTCCAGCGCCGATTCTTGCGCCTTCCATTACGCAACCCGGACGGACCATCACTCCATCTCCCATCTCCGAATCACGAATCACCGAGTAAGACCGAACGCGGCAGCCCGCGCCAATTCGCGTCTTCCCCAGCAATTGCACGTAGGGTTCGATCACCGTGTCCGCCGCGATTTCCACATCAACATCAATCACGCAGGTTGCCGGATAGAACACCGTCACCCCATCCGCCATTAATTGCCGGCACTTTTCGAGCCGCATGCGTTCATCAATGTCCGCCAGTTCCGCCCGCGTGTTTCCACCGAGAACCTCGCTGGCATTCGCCGTCTTCCAAGCGACCACGCGCTGCTGAGCCCCGCGCAGCGACTGGTTCAGCACCCCAGCCATGTCGGTCAGGTAAAACTCGTGGTGCGCGTTCGCCGTCGAGAGTTTCCCAATGTTCCCGTAGAGCTCCTTCACCCCAAAAACATAGAAGCCGGAATTAATCTCTCGAATCTTTCTCTGCTTCGCGCTCGCCGCCTTTTCCTCGACAATCGCTTTCACTTCTGCGCCGCGCGGACTTTTCCGTAGCACGCGGCCATATCCGGCGGGATTGTCCAGGTCCGCGCTCAGCAAAGTCATCGCCGCCCGTTCATCCAGATGAAAATTGAGCAGTCGTCCAATCGTCTGCGGTGTGATCAGCGGAGCATCTCCCGAAAGCACAATCACATGGTCGTATCCAGCCAGCGCGTCAGCCGCCACCATGAGTGCGTGGCCAGTTCCCCGCTGCTCAGTCTGGAGCACAAAGTTGACGCCAGTATGCTGCGTCGCGGCGCGCACCCGTTCGGCTTCATGCCCGATGATGGCGAACACATCCTGCACTGGCACGACGCGCACGGCCGCCCGGATCACGTGCTCCAGCAGCGGCTTCCCCCCGACTTCATGTAACACTTTAGGAAGTTGCGATTTGAGCCTGGTCCCTTTGCCCGCCGCCATAATGGCCACGGCCACCCGAGGCGACGTCGTGGGCGACGTCGTGGGCGATGTCGTGGGCGATGTCGTGGAAAGAGCAGCACTGCCTTTCGATTTCGTCTTCATTGGCCCCAATATACCGCGCTCATGCGGCAATGGCTATTTTCTGATTCATGGCCTAAAATCCTTCACCGGCACCAACAGAGCGAAATCCGCAGCCTCGAGAGGAAACCCATGCCCAAGTACGTCATTGAGCGCGACATCCCGAATGTCGGCAATGTGAGCCCGGCAGACGTCATCGCCATCTCGCAAAAATCCTGCAGCGTGCTGAACAACCTCGGTCCGAGAATTCAGTGGCTGCACAGTTACGTCACGCAGGACAAGATTTATTGTGTCTACATCGCGCCCAATGAGGAAATGGTACGCGAACACGCCAAGCAGGGCGGATTCCCCGCCAATCGCGTTTCCGAGGTCAAACTGGTCATCGATCCCACTTCGGCCGAGGCCTAGCCACGCGCGCTAAAGCCCCAGCCCACCATCCACGGCCAGAATCTGTCCGGTAATAAACTGCGGCGCGGTCGCGAAAAACAAGACCGCCTCGGCGATCTCCTCCCCGGTGCCGTTTCGCCGCATCGGCGTCTGCTTAGCCATAGTCCGCATAAACGCCGCTGCCGACTTCTCGCCCAGATCGATCATCCCTGGAGCCACCGCGTTCACCGCAATCTCCGGCGCCAACGCCTTCGCCATAACTTTCGTCAGCATATGCAGCGCCGCCTTCGACGAGCAATAGTGGGCGTGCGTCGCCCACGGTCGGAGTCCGCCCAGCGATCCCATGTTGATAATCTTGGCTTCGATCGGAGCTTCTTTGGCGCCCCCGCCGCGCTTCCGCCGCATCCACTTCAGCGCCTCGCGTGACACCAGAAACGGCCCGCGCGTGTTGGAAGCAAAAATCGCGTCCCATTGCCGCACCGTCAGCCTTTCAAACTCAGCCGTCTCATAGTTCGCCGCATTGTTAACCAGAATGTCAATGCGCCCCAACTCGCGCCCAGCCTCTTTCATCATCGCCCGAACGCTGGCCTCATCGGTCACATCGCAGCATAGCGCAAAAGCTCGGACGCCGAACCCCGAAAGGTCCACGACGGTCTCCTGCGCTTCGCGCGCCGAATTCCTGAACGTGATGGCCACATCCGCACCCGCCCGTGCCAGCGCCAGAGCCGATGCACGCCCCAGCCGCTGCGCCGCGCCGGTGATCAGCGCCGTCTTCCCGCGAAGAGGTTTGGATCGAATGTCTTCTCTATGGCCTTGCATGGAGGGATTCTACCGCTTCACGTTCGTAGCAGGCATCGGGCGACTCGTTTTGCTCGGCGGGAAGGGCGAATGCGTTCGCCCCCCAGGTTGCACCGGAATTTCCTCGACGAGTTCGGAGGAGTGATTGGTCCAGCCACCGGACCTTACGAAGCGACCATCTTCCTAGCCGCTATTTTGCTGCTGGAAAAACCCCATTCCCCCGCGCTAGAATCTCCGTACGTGCCAGAGCCCCGCAATGTCGTGGTTTATTCCCGCAAAGGATGCCACCTGTGCGAGGTGGTAAAAGAGAGCCTGTCCAAGCTCTCGCACCGCGGCGGCTTCACCTGGCGCGACGTCGACGTTGACGGAGATTCCGAACTCCGCCGCCAGTTCAACGACGAAGTCCCTGTCGTCTACATCGACGGCCGCAAGGCCTTCAAGTACCGCATGGACGAGCGCGAGTTCCTGCGCAAACTAGCCAGCTAAAGCGCTTTCGTTCCCAACCGGCCTCTTTCCCATTACAATCGCTCCCGGCATCTTTGCCTGGCATGTTGCGTACCCAACTCTACGCCGACCCCCACAAAGTCTTTCTGCACAATCTCGTGCTCGATTCCTGCCGCCGCAATGCGCCGAAAACCGCGCTGCTCGACACTTCCTGCGGACGCCGCCTCACCTACGCCGAATACGGCGAAACCGTCGACTCCCTCGCCCACGGCCTGATTTCGACCGGCCTCAAGCCCGGCGAGGTCGTCGCCATCTTTCTGGCGAACTCATGGGAATTCTGCACCGCGTTTCATGCCATCGAACTCGCCGGAGCGATTCCCACTCTTCTCAACCCAACCTTCCGCGAGCGCGAAGTCCGCTATCAACTGGAAAACTCCGGCGCCGTTCTCCTGATCACTGACGGCGCAAACATCGACGGGATTAGTCTCGAAGGCTTGCCCAAGCTCCGCCGCGTCTATACCACGCGCCAGCCCGCGCCCGGCGCCGAGCCATTCGCCAACCTGCTTCACGCGGCAGCCGCGATTTATCCCCAGCCCGATCAATCCTCCGAGCAGACTCTCGCCGCTCTTCCCTACTCCAGCGGCACCACCGGCCTGCCCAAGGGAGTCATGCTCTCGCACTACAATCTGATCGCCAACCTGTATCAGTTCCTCGGTCCGAACGCGACCCCGCTCAACCCCGCCGATACCATTCTCTGCTGCCTCCCGCTCTACCACATCTACGGCCTGAATGTAGTTCTGAACCCCTCCCTGATTCTCGGGGCAAAGCTCGTACTGGTGCCGCGCTTCAATGCGACGACGTTCGCCAAACTCCTGATCGACGAAGGTGTGACCATGATGCCGCTCGTCCCACCGGCCATGAATGCGCTCTGCCAGTTGGCCGAGGCCGGCGAGTTCCCGCGCGACCATCGCGTGCAGTGGGTGAAATCCGGAGCGGCGCCGCTCGCACCCGACCTCGCGCGCCGTTTCACCGCGCTCACTAACATTCTCGTATGTCAGGGATACGGCATGACCGAAGCCTCGCCCGTCACCCACGTCGGTTTTCTCGAACCTGAGCTTTACTGTCCTGACTCCATCGGACATCCCCTGGCCGCTACTGACTGCCGCGTGCTGGCGCAACCCGATATCGATCCCACCGACACTCCCGACGACCTCACCGAAGCGCCCTCCGGCGCACCCGGAGAACTCGTCATGCGCGGCCCGCAATTTATGCTGGGCTACTGGAACGAGCCGCAAGCCACCGCGGCAGTCCTGCGCGATGGATGGTACTGGTCCGGCGACATTGTCACCCGCGACCGCGAAGGTTTCTATCGTGTCGTGGACCGCCGCAAGGAAATGATCAAGTACAAAGGCTTCGCCGTGGCTCCCGCCGAGGTCGAAGCCGTCCTGCTGGAACATCCCGCAGTGAAGGACTGCGGAGTAGTCGGACGCCCGGACGCCGCCGCCGGAGAAGTCCCCGTCGCCTTCGTCGCCCTGCGCGACGGCTTCATCGACAGCCACAAACTAGGAGAAGAACTCTGCACCTTCGTCGCCGACCGCCTCACCCACTATAAACAACCCCGCGAAGTCCACTTCGTCGAAGCTGTTCCCAAGACCGCCTCCGGAAAAATCCTCCGCCGCGAGCTAAGAAAATCGATGGCCTAAAAATGCTGGGTGCCCCATCCTTGTCGCGTTCTTTGCGACAGGGTGGGGATTTTGAACCTATGAAAGTCCGAAGGGAAGCTCCGAAATGATCACGGCGGGTGCCGCATGTCTCGCGTTCTCTGCGAGACATGCGGCTTTTCGCGTGGAAGGCCCGAAAATCACTGCTTCTGCTCCGACCCCTCCCCCGGCAGCTTCCTCGTCGCAAAGAAATTCCAGATCAGCTCGTCGGCGTTCAGATCTTCGCTCGTCTTCCCAATCGTGTTCTCGGCCTCGTACTGCTCCCCGCCCGGCCACGTATTCCCCGCGCCTTTTACGCTGTAGAGAACAACCTGCGCGCTCTGCTGGCAGCCGTCGTAAGTGTCGACTTTGGTTTCCATCGCGCCTTTCCCGCTCACCGGCAACTTGCTCTTCTCCGGCTTTTCTCCGCAGCGGTCGATCTTCGCCCACGCCTTGGCGCTGTCTTCCACGGAAATCGTCGCCAGACTCATGTTGTGCTCAGTGCCGCCGCCATACGGAACCACCGGGTCCGAAGTCCCGCTAATCATCACCAGCGGCACCGGACGCGAAGGCACGCAAATCATCGTCTTCGGCATCGCCGCCCCCACCGCGGCCACCGCCGCAACCCGATCGCTCAACGCGCACCCCAGGCGCAGGCTCATAAACCCGCCTTCCGACAGCCCTGTCGCATAGATGCGTGACGCATCCACCGAAAACTTAGTCGCCATCTGATCCAGCATTTGATTCAGGAAAGCAACGTCATCCGCCGGCGCCGGCCTTCGATCTTCGTCAGGCTCCCGGCTCTGGGGCTGCTGGCCTCCACCGCCCGGATATCCTCCACCGCCGCCGCCCGGATACCCACCCCCACCGCCGCCGGGGTAGCCTCCTCCATTGCCGTAGCGTCCGCGCCTTCCCGGCCCCATGGTCGCCGGTCGCTGCACCTGCGGCCGGACTCCCACATTCCAGCGCCCGTGCAAGGCAATGGGATACACCGCAATAATGCCGTTCTTGTCGGCCAGTTCGTCAAACCGCGTGAGCCGCTCCATATCTTCCGCGTCCTGATTCATGCCATGCAGCAGAATCACCACCGGATAATGTTTCTGAGGATCGTAGCCTTTCGGCAACCGGACCATAAAATTGCGGTCTACGTCGTCGACGGTGACTTTTTCTTTCGTTTCCTGCGCCCAGAGCGCCTGGGCAGCCAACAGCACACCCAGGCAGCCAAAGGCAGCCAGGGAACGCAACCCGTACGAGTTTCCAGATTTCATCTTGTCTCCAGAAGGGCCGACCCGAAACACGGCAACAGAAGCAACGAAAATGAAAGAATCCCAAGCGGCTTCCCTTGCTTGGAAGCCTACGCTCTCGCCGGAGTTGGCCGCAATCGCGGAACTTTCCCGTCCCCGCCTCCGTATCCATCTTTGCAAGCAACTTCAGTTCCGGCACGCGCCCAAGCGCACAGGAAGGAGAACCATCATGGACGGACTCACCGGTCTCGCAGCAGTAATCATGATTTTCGGAATGCCCACGGCTGTACTAGGAATGTACACCTTTTATCGAGTACGCAAACTCCGCACCGAAGAACGGCTGGCGGCTATGCAGAGGGGCGTAACCGTCCCCATGGAGCCCGATCTCACCGAGGCGGCCCATTCCCGCCGCGCCGGAATCCTGCTTATCGCTGGCGCTGTCGGCTACATGCTGACCTTCACCATCATCTCCCGAGTCGAACCCGAAGCCCTGATCGCCTCCGCTTTCGGCGCGATTCCGTTCACACTCGGCCTGGGCTACTTACTGGATTCCACCCTGATCCGCCGCGAAACCCGCGCCTAACCGAAGCGCGTCTGCGAATCAGAAGTGGTACGAGCGAAAACAAAATGGACCGAAACCCCATATCCCACGGTCCAAAACGTCTTGTCATCCTGAGCGACGCGAGGGACCTCTGCAACTTGCAGGCGCCCTGCAAAGTGCATAGGTCCTTCGCTTCGCTTAGGATGACAAGGGTCTTAGAATGCCGAAACGGTGGGGGTTCTGACTTTCATTCCCCTGTCAGAAACTTAAACTGCGCCGCCGTCAGCGGCACCACACTCAGCCTTCCCTGCCGCGCCAGCGGAGAGTCCGCAAACAAAGTATTCGCCTTGGCCTCAGCCAGTGTGACCGGCTTCGCATTCGCCTTCCCAACCTTGATTTTCACTTGCGGGTTCTTCAAGTCCGACGCATCCACCGACACGACCTCCGCTGTGCCTACCGCGCTCTTCGCGTCTCCTGTGTGGTAGATGACCAGCCGTTCGCCCGGCTTCATCCCGCGCAGGTTCTTCAACGCCACCGGATTCGAGACACCATCCCACACAGTCGTCTTCTCCCGCTGCAAATCGGCAAACGAATACGTCGACGGCTCCGTCTTCAGTAAGTAATCCATCGCATTCCCCAATCTTTAAAAACTCGATTTGAAAAGATTCGTTTTGAAAGGGCGCATGCTTTAGCCGCCGACTCGCGCTTCTAGTTCGGTTTCTTATTCGGATCCGCGGGCGGATCCTGCTTCGGCGGCGCGTTCGGATCTTTCGCGCGATCGTCATACACCGAATATTGATTTTGCGGCCGTTTCAGTTTGATCGTAATCTCCAACTTGTCCTTGGCGATGTCGTAGTCTTCCCCAAAGGTCTGATATCCCTGCGCCAGCACCTGCACCCGCAGCATGCCATACGGGATGCCGTCAAAATTGGCCTTCCCATCCAGGTCGGTTTTCAATTCCATGCCCCCGCGTTCCTGCTTGCCCTTCGGATTCACCTCATGCATAATCACCGCCGCATTGCGCACGGGTTTCCCGTTGTCATCCTTGACGACGAGGAAATTGATCAAGGCTGTCGGCCCGTCGTCGCTGTCATTGTCCCGTTGCCCCCAAGCCACGCTCGCCGTCGCAAGCATCGCCAGCACCACTCCCGCAAACAAGATCTTCTTCATGTCAGCCATTCTATGCACCCCCGTGCCCCCTGTCACCCTTACGGGCGGCGGCTCAACATAATTGTCATCCTGAGCAAGCGTTCTTTTGCGCAGCGAGGGATCTGGGCGAGCCGCGCGGTGCAGAGCCTGCCCTGAGCAAGCGAAGCGCGCCGAATGGCGTTCTTTGCGACGCGAATAATCGCGCGTCTGGCTCGCTTCCCTAATTAGTGTGAGCCACCAGAGATCGACGCGCGCTCGAGCCCTCGGCTCTTTCGCAAGGCCGAGGTTAAAATGCCAACGTGAAGACCTGGGACGTAATCATCGTCGGCGGCGGCATCATCGGCCTCTCGCTCGCCATCGCCCTTCGCAAATGCGGTGCCACGGTCCTGGTCGTCGAGCGCGGAGAGCCCGGCCGCGAAGCCTCCCACGCCGCCGGCGGCATGCTGGTCGACTGCCCCTTTGAAACTTCGTCCGCCCTTCAGCCTCTGGCAACCGCGAGCGCACGCATGTATCCCGAATTCGCGTATGAACTGGAAGTCGAGTCAGGCATGAAGGTTGATCTGCGTGACCACGGAACTATTCTGTTTTTTTCGAAGGAGCATATTGGCCAACTGCCGGTGCGCGATCCACAATTCCGGGCTGCCTCACTTAGTCCCGCAGATTTGGAACGGCTCGAGCCTGCGCTACGGAGAAGAATTTTCAATGACGAGCGCGAACTCGAGCTAGCTCGGGAAGAACTCGGTGTCGATCTCAATATCCAAGAGATTGGTGAGTGGTTCAGGTCAATAGCCCGGCCGGCTGTCTACCTTGAGGAGCGCAGCGTCGACCCCCGCGCGCTCTCGGCTGCCGCATGGAAGACCGCGAAGCATCGCAGCGTTGATTTCTCCTCGGGCGATGAAGTCACCGCTGTAACCGTGACCGACGGCCGCGCCACCGGCGTCACCACGACCAAGACTACATTCCACGCCGCCAAGGTCGTCAACTGCGCTGGAGCCTGGGCGGGACAAATCCCCCCGCACCCATTCCCCACCCGCCCCGTCAAAGGACAAATGCTCTGCCTGCTGATGCCCTCGCACACACTCCTCAATCACGTAGTCCGTTCGCCCGAAGCTTATCTAATCCCGCGCAGCGACGGACGCCTGCTCGTCGGCGCTACCGTTGAAGAAGCCGGATTCGACAAACGCACCGACCTCGCCACCATCCAGCGTCTGCATAAGGCCGCAATCGCCCTGGTCCCGAAACTCGCGGACGCTAAAATCCTCGAAGACTGGGCCGGCCTTCGCCCTGGAACGCCCGACGCGCTCCCCATCCTCGGTGAGACCGAAACTCCCGGCTACTACGTCGCCACCGGCCACTTCCGCGACGGCATCCTGCTAGCTCCCATCACCGCAGAAGTCATGACAGCGGTCATCGAAGGCCGCGCTCCCGAGCACGACCTGACACCGTTCTCTTCGTCACGTTTCTAGCTGCTCCCGGTTCTAGCTCGGATTTTAACTTTCAAGGGGAAACACGCAGTGCTAAGATCATCGCGCCGTTTTCTGTCCGAGAGCCAAATTCCAGCTGGCGGTGGTCCGAATCGGGCGGATGAGGAGGTTGTTATGGGTGACGGTTTTGACATCAGCTTCACAAAGCTTCCACCAGATCTGCAGATGAAACTCTGGGTGCTGGCGCTCGATGCCAACACCAGCAAAGTGAGTATTGCCTACAAGCCTGGCGCTTTTACCACGAGTCTGGCCTACAACTACGGAGGAAACGTGCAGGCTTCGCTCAGTATTCCCCGCGGTTTTTCGACAACGGTAGGCGTCAATCCTACGAACGGAAACGTCGATCTCGGGACGGTATTTCGCGGATTCAACTTCGGCACATCTGCCAACTTCACCCAGAAATCCGCTGGTTTGAATCTTAGCTATGGCCTCAAGCTTCTCCCATTTCCCTCGGAGCTCTCTGGTGTTTTCGATTCAGCGGCGGGTGGGCTCCAAAGCATGGCAGGCGACATCAGCGCAGCCCCCAACAACCCTCTCGCCTGGTACAAGCTTCACAGCGACGATGCCGCCGCCATCAGTAAGGCCGTCAGTACCTGCCAGCAGATCGCCAAGGTCCCGGAATCTCCTTCCGACAGTTTTGGCGCCGGCCTGCGCCTCAACTACAACCAACAAACCGGGTTCACGATCTACGGTGGTGTCCAGTTTAAGTTCTGATCGCAGTACATATTCCAGACGGAAGACACAGAAACATTGCCTGGCGTATGCCTGAGCTTTTCCCTGCTTTGCGGTAGTGGTGCAGTCTGAAAAAAGATTCGTATCAGGGCATGCCTGCAGCCATGCCGGCTCAACGCGAGGTTTGAAACCGGCTTCAGCCGCCGGGACCATAGGACAGGCCCCCAGCGGCTAAAGCCGCGCCTCTAAGCCCTTGTCGGCACCGCTGAAGCGATGCCCTGATACGAATCTTTTTGCAAAACTGCACCATCACTGTTTTGCCCCTAAGTCCTCTGCCGCTCCGCCCAGCGCGCTATACTGTTTGGTTTCCAGCGGACTCTTGATCCGCTCTCTTGCGCCGTCCGCCGAGATCCAGATCGTCGAAGACAGAAAGGACTCCCCATGGCTTCTTCCGCAGTTAATTTTGCCCGCAATAATCAGCAGCGTTTCCTGAACGAACTCAAAGATCTTCTCCGCATCCCCAGCGTCAGCACTCTCGAAGAGCACAAGCCCGACATTCAAAAAGCCGCCGACTACGTGGCCGCCGATCTGCGCCGCATCGGCATGGAAAACGTCGAGATCATCCCCACCAAAGGCCATCCGCTCATCTACGCCGACTGGCTGCACGCCGCCGGCAGGCCCACCGCCCTCTGCTACGCCCACTACGACGTGCAACCCGCCGAGCCGCTCGACGAGTGGCTCACTCCGCCCTTCGAGCCCACCGAGCGCAACAACAATGTCTACGCCCGCGGCGCCGTCGACGACAAAGGCCAGCTCTGGATGGAAGTCAAAGCCCTCGAAGCCCTCATGCAGGCCGGCGGCGGCAAGCTACCCATCAATGTGAGAGTAATTTTTGAAGGCGAAGAAGAAGTCGGCGGTGAAGCCATTTCTGCCTACCTCCGCCAGCAGAAAGCCAAGCTGAACGCTGATTTCGCGCTAGTCTGCGACACCGAACTGTTCGCGCCCAATCTCCCCACGCTCTGCGTCGGCCTTCGCGGCCTGGTCTATACCGAGATCGAAGCCCGCGGTGCCAAAACCGACCTGCATTCCGGCGTCTACGGCGGCGCAGCTCCGAATCCATTCTTCGCCTTAATCGAAATCATCAGCAAACTAAAAGACTCGAAAGGCAAGATTCTGATCCCCGGCTTCTACAAGGGCGTGAAGGCCCCGACCAAAGACGAACTCAAAGCCTGGAAACGTCTGCCCTTCAACGAGGAGCACTATCGCAAGACCGAAGTCGGATCGAAAACGCTCACCGGAGAGCCCGGCTATTCAGTTCTCTACCGCACCTGGGCACGCCCCACCCTCGAAGTCCACGGCATGCCCGGAGGCTTTGTCGCCGCCGGCGCCAAGACCGTAATTCCCGCCAAAGCCCAGGCCAAAGTATCGATGCGCCTCGTCCCCAACCAGGACGCCGACGACATCCTAAAAAGATATACCGCCTTCGTGAAGAAACTTACCCCCAAAGGCATCGAAACGAAAATCAAAGTCTGGAGCAAGGGCCCGGCCGCAGTCGTCGGCACCAACAACCCCTACATCAAAGCCGCCACTGAGGCCCTGCACGACACTTTCAAGAAAGAAACCGTCTTCATCCGCAGCGGAGGCTCCATCCCCATCGTCACCGACTTCCAGGATGTGCTGAAAATTCCCAGCGTCATGATGGGCTTCGGCCTCCCCGACGACAATCTCCACGCCCCCAACGAAAAGTTCCACATCCCCAACTTCCACAAGGGAATCGAAACCATCTGCCGCTTCTTCGAAAAGCTGGGAGAGAGATAAAGCGGCCGGTCATTCAGCGCGCTTCGGTATCGCGCGGTGATATCATAACTTTATGGCGCAAGGAAATGTCAAATTCGTCGCTACAAAAACCGTTCGCAAACCGGCGACTGTTAAGTTCAAGACAAAGTCGGGAAAGACTGTCTCTTTCAGGGCGGTGAAGACATTCGAGCAGAAAGAGGTTGTTCATTTTCGCGCCAAGAAGAAATGAAGCGAATCTATCTGGATAGCAACGTCTTAATTGCTTACCACTCCCAGGACAAAGCGGAAGAGACGAAAAAGAAGATGGTCGAGGAAGCCTTCACCGTCTTCTCGGAACTCAAGGACATTCAGCTTTGTACTTCCATGTGGGCCGTAACGGAGATGGTAAATATTTTGGTTTCTAGCAAGAAGATGGATCGCGGCACGGTCGCCGAGATCGAAAGTCAGCTGGTAAGTGAGAAACGGCTTCAGACCCTTAAGATTCAGATCATCGAAGTGAGCCCACAGAAAGACTACGACTTCGCGGAATTCTTCTACCACGTCAAGCAGGGCATCCTGCGGTATCACTCCGGAGTTGGAGACGTGATTCATAGCGTAATCATGAAAAACAATCGTATCGCTGACATTTTGACGTTCGACGAGAAAGACGATTTCAAGCAAATCCCCGATCTAACAGTCCTCCACCCTAAGGACATTAGAATCGAATAGTAGAAGTGAATCGAGTGCTCCGAGTGATCTGTTCCGACCGACACCCCGGAGACCCTCTCAGCGCATTGCCCAACTCAGCAGCGTCGGGGTGTGATACTGATATCGATAAAAGTCTGCGAGATCCTGAACATGCTCACGGATCTGCGCTTGCCCTCGCGCTCGAATCGTACTATCGACCAGGTTGACAATTCCCTCCGGGTCACGGACCAAATCAAAATATTGGTCCACTCCGTCCATTTCATTGGCGATGAACAGAGTCTTCCCATTGCCACCGAGGATGCCGTAGATCGGGTTGTAGCAGACTGACACCAGGTACGAGTCGCGCTGGTACTCGCGATTCTCTTCTGGCGTTTCGGTAAACAAAGGACGCCCGAATTTCTCATCATTGGCGATGGATCGGTATCCCAACAAGTAGTACAGCGAAGGCGTCACATCAATGTTGAACGCAACCGCCTGAGGATCGTAATAGTAGCGATCCCGCGCCGCTTTGGGCAGGTGGATGATCAGCGGTATCCGAAGCGTCGAAGGATACATGCCATAAGCGTGACTGATGTGGCCGTATTCGCCGTAAGCCTCGCCATGATCAGCCGTCAGCACTACGATGCTGTTGTCGTAGAGGCCTCGGGATTTCAAATACGAAATAAACCGCCCAAAGCATTCGTCGAAGCGACCCAGTTCGTTTGCCGCCAAAGGCTGAAACCCCGGATACCTCTCGGGCTGAGGCGGCCGCGTAGAAAGGGCGTGCATCAACGCCACCAGGTGCACGTTCTGGGGCTGGGTGTAGAGAAAAATGGGTCGGGTTTTGTCCGGGCGCTGGTCGATCTTTTCCTCCGCTTCGACAGAGGTGTGGCAAAAGTCCTGATCCGCCCAGTAGTTGATGTTGGCATCCAGTCGGTGCACATCTGGAGACTGCCCAATCAAGGGCCGAAGGATGGGATCAATGCTCACGTAGCGGTCGTAGTCATTGACCTCCAACAGCTTCTCCAGATTGTTCATGGGCTGAAACGGCTGGACAAACTGCTTGTGCAGCATGAGACTCCCCGACCAGATTGCCGCCTCCGATAAGGAAGTCCCGCCGTAGCGAGTAAAGGCATTCCTCATGACCACACTCTCGCCTGCGAAGTCGGCGATATGCGGAGTGAACTGCACGGCGGAATTGTAGGGCGATACATAGTCTTTGCGCAGGCTATCCACCACGATCACAAAGATGTTGGGTTTGGGATCTGGGGCCGCAGTGAGAGGGTCCACCAGCTTTATATCGACGGGCCGCACCGAAATGTAGGCCGGGATGTTGGTCTGCTCGCACAGGAACCGGCAGAATTCGTCGCACGGCTTTTCTTCGGATCCTGCCCACAGGTCGAGCACCGCTCCGAACGATGCATCGGAGGCCGTGTGATGGCCGATGGCCTCGACCCATGCCGGGTCGCGCTTCTGCAATGCGCGCATCCACAACGAGTCTCGTTGCGAGAACCGGGAAGCCACAAACGTTCCCGCACAAAGCATCACCAGGAGTAACACCGGATACGGCTTGGCCATTCTCGAGGGCGATAAGCGCATAAGCAAGGTGGTGACGACCAGCCACAGCACCGCAGCCCACATTCTCGCCAGGACAAAGTTCCAGTCCATGACTCCGATGTAGCTCGGCACCACATACATCGCCGCCAGCAGCACCAGAATCAGAGCCCCATTTTCAGAGCGGACATTCCTCGGCCGTGGCCCTGCATCGCTCGCACCCTGCGCGGAGCTTCTGGAGGCCCGGATCCTGCGCCAAAAACCTCCGGCAAAACACACGACCGTGACCGCAATGGCTGCCGAATAGATGTCCGCCTCTCGTCCGGCAAAGGGGATGCACGGCAGAAGAACTCGCATGAAGAACCACGCAACAGCGACGGACGCAAACCCATAAAGACAAAATGTCCGCCAGCGCCGTTTCCGTACGCGCCAGCACACCGACAGCGCCAGGTTCAGGCAAGAAACTGCAAACACCGCAAACAAGAGCTGGATCCCAATCGCCCAGACCCATGCCAGCAGGTCAACGCCGTTGAGCGCCGAGCCCCGCCCCGCAAAGAAGTAGGAAAGCCACAGCATCGCCGGAAGCAACAACCCGATTGCTAAACCGGCCTGCATAGCTATCGGAAAGGGCAAGTGTGATTCCCGATTCGCTGGTTCGACCTGAGGCGATGTGGATTCTCCATAGTGATCGAGAACGCCCAGCCAAAATATGGGGAAGAGTACGGCGAGACTCCACAGAAAACTCAGTGAATTATTTCCGAGATTGGAAAACGGCCTCTTCCATAAGAAGAAAACCGCTAAGGCAGCCTGCACCACGACGAATTCAAGTACCATGCGGAGTTCACGCCCGGTCCGACGCTCCGTGAAAATGGCTATTCCCAGGAACAACAACAGCACGCCATTGATATAGGGGTGCAGCCGGATAAACACCGGTACCCACGGATTCAAAGGTGCCTGAATAAATGAAACGTACATATCTGGCAAGTACGCCAGCATGCAATAGACCGAAGTGATCAGACCGAGCAGCGCGTACATCAGCCGGGCGGCGACGCCGATCGAATTAGAGCGAGAATTACTCACTGCCGAGGCTCGAACACCGGATCAATCGAATAACCGGAAGAACTGCGGGATGTTCGGTTGACCATGCCGGCCAGCCTCGAACACCGCGCCAGCACACTCACTGTTGAGACCTCGACCGCACGTTGCCGCAAGATCGCTGAGCGCACCCCACCGACCGCAGAAACACTCAAATGTGGTCTCATATTCAAGAGAATAGCAAGTTGATGTGGGAAGACTTGGATTGTGCGCGCCGCCTGAGGCACGAAAGTAACACCCCCTATCCGCTGCCAAGGCTCTGCCAATGCCAAACGATTTGCTTTTTCGCGGCCATACTCCTCTCAGGCGAAACGGTCCCGCAGCGCGCTGAAGAAGCAAATCGAGCGCCCCGAGAATCTCTCGTCCGTGATCGCGCCCGCCGCAATAGCAATAAATCGAAACCTGGCACAGTTCATATTCGTAATCACTCATAACCATTGACAATCATTCGTAAACAGCCTAAGCTTTTGGCCGACAGTCGCGCCTCCGCAATAGGTTTTCGCCACCATCGTCCTGTTTCGAAGATGTTTTCACTTCCGCCGAAAAGGAGATTGGCAATGACAATGACGTCCTTCGCGAAGCTTTATTTCGCCCTGCTCACATTCGCTTCCACATCACTCTTCGCACAATCCGGCTCAACCTACTACGTATCGACGAACGGGAGCGACACCAACTCCGGCAGCTACACCGCGCCCTGGCTGACAATTCAGCACGCTGCCAACACCGTTACAGCCGGCGCCACCGTATATGTCGAGTCAGGCGTGTACAACGAATCGGTGAGCTTTCCGTCCTCTGGTACTGCATCAGAACCGATCACTTTTGCGAGCTATGCAGGCGAGACCGCGACGATTGATGGGACCGGCTTAACTTGCTGCACCTCGAACCCACCTTCGAGCGGAAATGAGACCGAGGGCCTGATCAACATCGTGAACCAGAGCTACATCACGGTAAACGGATTCGAAATCCGCAACTTCACCACCAGCAGCGCGACTCCGACCCCCGCGGGAATTTGGATTACAGGCTCAGGCAGCGGCGTACAACTGCTCAACAATCAGGTGCACAACATCACCACAACTTCCGAAAAGAACGGCAACGCCTTCGGCATCGCCGTCTACGGCACGTCGAGCTCCCCCATCACCAACCTAACCATCAGCGGCAACCAGGTTTATGACCTGAAAACCGGCGAAAGCGAATCGGTGAACGTCGACGGCAACGTGACCTATTTCTCCATCACCAACAACATCGTCCACGACAACGACAACATCGGCATCGACGCCATCGGATTCGAAGGCGTCGGCCCCACCGGCTACGACCAGGCCAAGTACGGCGAGATCAGCGGCAACACCGTCTACAACATCAGTGGCATCAAAAATCCGGGCGAGGGCGATTCCTACGACGCCGACGGTCTCTACTGCGACGGTTGCGAGTACGTCGTCTTCGAGCGCAACACCATCTATGCGTGCGATCTAAACATGGAAGCGGCAAGCGAACACAAAGGCCACGACAGCAGCTACGTGACCATCCGCAACAACGTTTTCTATGACGCCAATACAGTCGGCGTATCCATCGGAGGCTACGCCAACACCGTCGGCGGCAGCGACCACGTCGTTGTCGTCAACAACACCCTGTACAACAACAACACGAAAAATCAGGGTGCGGAGTTCCAGATTCAGTACCACTCCGGCGACGCCTCCGGCAACATCTTCGAAAACAATATCGTCTACGCCGGCACCCAGAACGTCTGGATCTACAGCTTCGTCAAGGGCACGTCGACCTATCCCGCACCCCCGGCCACGCTCAACTGGAACCTTTACTATTCGACCAAGGGCTACGTGGAAGGAACCTCCATCGACTGGGCCGGCAAATACACGTACAAGACTTACGCCGCCTATCAATCCGGCAGCGGCGAAGACGCGAATTCACCGGTTGCCAATCCCCTGTTCGATGATCTTGGCTCAACCCCGCCAGATCTCGACGTCGCCTCCAATTCGCCCGCCGTCAACGCCGGCAGTACCAGCCTCACCTGTAGCATCGGATACTGCGGCAGCGCCACCTCCATCTACGGCAGCACCGACTACGCCGGCAACCCCCGCGTAAACAGCAGCGGCCAAATCAATATTGGAGCCTACGAGCAGTAACCTGCAGGGACCTGCGGAGTGCATTGTCATCCTGAGCGAAGCGGTGGCATTCGCAAGGCGAATGCCGCCGCGTAGTCGAAGAATCCCTGTACCGTGGACACTCTACGGTTGATTCGGGGCGCTCTCTCCGTGAGCCAATAGTTGTTTCCTTTTCCTCCTTGCGCTAGCATTGTTCTGCTCTCGCGCTCCTCCCACCTCCTTCCCGTCTCCGCCCGTAATCTACCCAATTGCTGCAATGTGTGTGCAACCCAACGCGGTCTCTTGCAAGCCCACACCATATATGGTGTTATATTGCTTGACCCCGCCCCAATTTCACCGTTACAGTAGCTTAACTTTGTGCCCGCCCTGTCCAGCCTGGGGTGAGAATCGCGAAGCATGCATCGAATCGTGTATTCGATACGACGAGGGGAATCTCGTCAGTAAACATGCGTACCTAGGCAGTTGCCAGCCAAACAACTGGCAACCGGCACTGATCGTGGATTTAACGATCGGCGATTTAACAACCACTGGCCACTGTTCTTAAGGAGTCCACGTTGCTCAAACTAAAGCGTCTACAGATTCTCGGGTTCAAATCATTTTGCGACCGGACCGAGCTCAAGTTCCACGGGGACGGTGTAGCCGCCATCATCGGCCCCAACGGCTGCGGCAAGTCGAATATTTCCGACGCCATCTCCTGGGTGCTGGGCGAGCAGTCGGCCAAAACCCTTCGCGGCGCCCGCATGGAAGACGTGATCTTCGCCGGCACTCGCGACCGCAAACCAACCGGCATGGCCGAGGTATCGCTCACCCTCATCGACCCCGAGGCCTACAACGGCGCCGACGCCAACGCCGCCACTGAAATCGACATTCAAGACGATCTTCCCGAACCAAACATTTCCGACAACTGGGACGAAGCCTCCATCCGCGCCCGCGCCGCCGAAGCCACCGAACAAGCCGTAGAAGACGCCCAGCCCGGCAAGACAGAAGAAATAGAAGTTCCCCGTTCAAAGGTAAACATCATCGCCGTAGCCTTCCCCGACGACGAACCAGGCTTCGCAATGCAAGTGGCCCTGCCCGTACACAACGTCATTGCGCCCGCGACGTCCGCGTCCGCCGGAACCGTAGCCCCGCACGTTGTGTTGAAGATCCGTCGCCGCAAGTTCAACCAGCAGCAATTCCGCGCCGGAGAAATCGTGGTCACGCGCCGCCTGTTCCGCTCCGGCGACAGCGAATATCTGCTCAACGGCAAACTCTGCCGCCTGCGCGACATTCAGGAATTGTTCATGGGCACCGGCCTCGGTCCCGAATCCTACGCGCTTATCGAGCAGGGACGAATCGGCCAGATCCTGAGCAGCCGTCCCACCGACCGCCGCGCCATTCTGGAAGAGGCCGCCGGAATCACGAAATTCAAAACCAAGAAGCGCCTAGCCGAAGCCCGTCTCGAAGACGCCAAGCTGAACCTCGCGCGCATCAACGACATTTTCGACGAAGTCACGCGCCAGATGAATTCGCTGAAGCGCCAGGCTTCCAAAGCTGAGCGCTACGCCCGCCTGCGCGAGGAAATGCGCGCCAAGCTCCGTCTAGTCCTGGCCAGCAAGTTCGCTGCCATCGAACTGGAAAGTGCCGAGCTCGATTCCCAACTCAACGCCCTAGCCGAGGAAATGCAGCATCGCACCGAGGCCGTGCAGCAATTAGAAACCGAACACGCTGACCGCACCCAGCGCGGCTACACCATCGAAGCCGAGCAACGTGAAAATCGCGAGCGCATCAGCCAGATCGCACTAGAAATCGACCGCGCCCACGCCCGCCGACGCCACAATGAAGAACGTTGCGCAGAATTACTCGTGCGTGCGGCTTCTTCCGAGGCAGAGCTTGCGCAGGCCCGCCACCGCCTGACCGCACTCGAAGCCGAGCGCGAATCCAACCGCCAGATTCTCGAATCCGCCGCCGCCGACCTGGCCGCAGCCCAGTGTGATCTAGCCCTCTGCCAGCACGATGCCGCGACCGCCGCTGCAAGTCTGGCGGAAATCGAGCGCCAGCAGGAAGAATCGCGCGTCGCCATCTTCGACACCGTCTCCTCCGCCTCGCGCCTGCGCAACCAGCTCGCGCAGGCCGAAGAACGCCTCGCCGGAGCCGACCGCGAAGCCCGCCGCCTCGAAGCCGAAATCTCCCACGCCAGCCTCCAGGTCGAGGCCTTCGGAGGACAGCGCGGCCAACTCGCCCTCGAATTCGAAACCGTAACCCAGCGCGTCACCGGCATCACCGAAGAAATCAGCCAACTGCGCCGCTTGATCGAACAGAAAAAACTGGACGAAACCCGCGCCAAAACCAATCTCGACGTTCTCCGCGCGGAATACGCGACCGCCCTCGGCAAAAAAGGTTCGCTCGAAGCCGTCATCGCCGAGCACGGATATTCCACCGAATCCGTTCGCCGCCTCTTTCAATCCGGCGTCATGCAGTCCGGTCTTGCCCCCGTCGGCGTGCTCGCCGACTTCCTCGAAGTCGAACCACGCTACGAGCGCGTGGTCGAAGACTTCCTGCGCGACGAACTGAACTACGTCGTCGTCAAATCCTGGGACGCAGCCGACGAAGGCCTGCGCATGTTGCGCACCGGAGTCGACGGCCGCGCAACTTTCCTGGTCCACCCCGAAGACGCGCAAGCCAAATTTTCCTTCGTCCTCGATGAGGCCGCGCACTGTGCCCCGCCCGCGGCGCAGATCGTTCCCCTGAAAAGCACGATCCGCGTGCTCGACGGATTCGGCAAGTCGCTGGAAGTGATCTTGCCCAAGCTTCGCGACGGCTACATCGTTCCCGAAGCCAACGTCGCGCGCGGCCTCGCTCTCGAAAATCCTGACGCCTTCTTCCTCTCCCAGGCCGGCGAATGTTTCCACAACGTCACCGTTACCGGAGGCAAACAGCGCGCCGAAGGCCCGCTTTCAATGAAACGCGAACTGCGTGAAGTCCTGCGCCAGCTCGAAGATCTGGAACGCGCCCTGCGTGATGAAGAAATGCGCGTGCTCACCCTGGGCCGCGAAATCAAGGACCTCACTTCCCTGCTCGATCGCCTCGACGGCGAAAAGCGTGAAGCCGACCATCAAGCCCTGACCTCCGGCCACATGCTGCAACAACTCGAATCCGAAATGACTCGCGTCAGCGAGCGCATGAATATCTCACAGCTCGAACTGCAACGGCTTGGCCGCGAACGCGCCGAACAGGAAAACATTGTCGTCGCCCGCCAGTCAGAAATCGCCACGCTCGAAGAGCAGCGCATTCAGCTCGAACGGCAACTCGCAGCCGCCCAGGAATCTCTAACCGCGCTTCGCCAGCGACGGGAAGAATCGGCCCAGACCGCGTCTCAACACGCTGCCCGCGTGGCCACGCTCGAAGAACGCCACCGTTCCGCTGCGGGTGTGTTGCAACGCATCGAGTCACTGTTCTCGGAGATGGGCGAGCGTGTTCACACGCTGAACTCACAAATCGAATCGGCTGCCGAAGAAAAACTCCAGCGCGAATCTGAGAACGAGCAACTCGCCCAACACGCCGCCGACCTCGAAGCCGAGCGCAACGCGGCGCAGGCTCGCGAAGGCCTGCTTCAATTTGAAACCGAACAACTCCGTGCCCGCCTTGCCGAGATAGACGAACTCCTGCGCGACACCCGCCAACTGCTCGATCAAGCCCGCGACCGCCGCGGCGATCTCTCCGCCGCCGCCGCCAAGCTAGAATCCGACGCGCAGTATATGTCCGAGACCTGCCTCAACGAACTCGGCATCGAACGTACCGCCCTAATGGCCGAACTAGCAGCGCCCGACACCACCCTGGCCATCGTCGCCGGCGACCAACTCGCCGCCGAAGACCAACTCTATCGCGACATGCGCGCCAAGCTCGAAGCCATGGGCCCGGTCAATATGATGGCTCTCGAAGAATACAAAGAAACCGCCGAGCGCCACGCGTTCCTCGAAACTCAGCGCAAAGACTTGATCTCCTCCATCGAAAACACGACCGCCACGATCAAAGAGATCGATCAAATCTCACGCCAGAAATTTGAAGAAGCCTTCGCTCGCATCAACGAGAATTTCCAGGCCACGTTTAAGAAATTATTCGGCGGCGGCCACGCCTTCATGAAACTGACCGACGAAGAAAACAGCGCCGAGAGCGGCATCGACGTCGTGGCGTCGCCTCCGGGCAAGCGGCTGCAAAGCGTGCTCCTGCTCTCCGGCGGCGAAAAAGCGCTCACGGCCCTCGCCCTGCTGGTCGGCATCTTCCAGTACGCGCCCAGCCCGTTCTGCATCCTCGACGAAGTCGACGCCCCGCTCGACGAAGCCAACATCGGCCGCTTCACCGAGCTGGTCAAAGAGATGAGCGTGCGAACCCAGTTCGTGCTCATCACTCACAGCAAAAAAACCATGAGCATCGCCCCCGTGCTTTATGGTGTCACCATGCAGGAACCAGGCGTCTCAAAACTCGTCTCAGTACGTTTCGGAGCGCCTGTGTAGCCTTTCCTTTAACCGATGTCATCCTGAACGCTGGCGCAAACCAGCGTGTAGGACCTTACGTCAGCCAGCCGTCACGATGCAGTGGGTGGCACCAATTACACGGTACGCGCTCACTCTCAGACCCTCACCGCCGCATTGCCACAGTACGCGCATCGTAAGGTCCCTCACCGCGGCTTCGCCGCCGTTCAGGATGACATCGTTGCGGGAACACGGAAAAGAAATGCCCCATTTTTCCACTCCTATCCTCAGCTTTTCCACAACCCCCTGCCCTGTATCCCTTGCCCCGCAAGCCTTCTCGGCCATCCGCTTTGCTGTCAACACTATTCGAGTAAACGGATTACGTGCGGCACCGCACAATGCGATCAGAGTCGTTGACTTTTTTTTCTGACCAGCTAGAATACGCCTCGCTCCTTCCTTGTAAAATTTCTCCATGAGCCCTGAACTTCTCGATACCGTCCTCTTACAAACAGACATCCCCGATCTTCCACTTCACGCCAGCGGCAAGGTGCGTGACGTCTACAAAATCGGCGACCAGCAGCTGCTGTTCATCGCCACCGACCGCATCTCAGCCTTCGACTACATTCTGGCCACGGGCATCCCCCACAAGGGCCGCGTGCTCAGCCAGATTTCCCTGTTCTGGTTCGACTACCTCGCCGACGTCGTCCCAAACCACCTCATCACCGCCGACGTCGACCAATACCCTGCAGCCGTACGCAAATACGCCGACCAGCTCCGAGGACGCTCCATGCTGGTGCAGCGCGCCGAAATGTTCCCGGTCGAGTGCGTCGTGCGCGGCTACATTTCCGGCTCGGCCTGGAAGGAATACAAAGCCACCGGCAAGGTCTCCGGCATCACTCTTCCCGCGGGCCTGAAAGAATCCGACGCTTTCCCCGAGCCCATCTTCACGCCCTCGACCAAAGCCACCACCGGCCACGACGAAAATATTTCCTTCGATCAAATGTGCGAGATCGTCGGCATCGAAACCGCCAGTCATCTTCGCGACCTCACGCTGCGCGTCTACAGGAAGGCCGCCACCTACGCGCTGAACCGCGGCATCATCATCGCCGACACCAAGTTTGAGTTTGGACGCACTGCCAAGGGCATCACCCTGGCCGACGAAGTCCTCACTCCCGATTCCTCCCGCTTCTGGCCCGCCGACAAGTACGCTCCGGGACGGCCGCAGGATTCGTACGACAAGCAGTACGTTCGCGATTACCTCGAGCAAATTCACTGGAATAAGCAACCGCCCGCGCCAGCCTTACCTGCCGACGTGGCGCGTCGCACCAGCGACAAGTACCTCGAGGCGTATTTCCAGCTTACGGGGCGCAAGCTGGATGTATAACCGCGGATCTGTTACGATCCGCACCCGCGGGAGCGCCGTATGACCCTCGCGGACTGGATGATTTGTGCATTAGTGCTTCTGAACGTCATTACAGCCGCCATGCAGGGCTTCTTTTCCGAAGCTCTCACCATGGCTGGTCTGGTCGTGGGCTACCTCGTGGCTGCCTGGCGGTATCGCAGCCTCGCGGAGTGGCTGGAAAAGTTTTTGAAGAACCCGTGGTTAGCTGAGATTCTTGGCTTCCTCATCATTTTTTTTGCCATCGTGCTCCTGTTCGGCATCGCCGCCAGGATCGCCCGCTGGGTGATGAAGGAATCCGGACTCAGCGGCTTTGACCGTTTCCTCGGCGCAATCTTGGGGCTGCTGAAGGGCGGATTGATGGCAGCAGTGATCTTGATGGGCATGACGGCATTCGAACCAACTTCGACCGTGCTCCGGAATTCGCAACTGGCGCCTTATTTTCTGGCTGTCGGTCAGGCTGCGATATGGCTCGCTCCTCCGGAGTTGCGCGCCCGTTTCCATCAGGGTCTGGATCTGCTCCATCAGGCTCCGCACGCGTTAACCAGTTCCCCGGCTTCCCCGCCGAAATAGACGGCGCAGTGAAAAATTCATAGCAAAGAGAGAATGCCTCGTGAAAGATCAACTGGAAGCGCTTGTCCTGCAAATGTACCGCAGCAATATTCTTTACTCCGAGGGCGTGCGTGAGTTCAAGAAACGTTTCATCCTGACCGTGCTGCAGGAAAATAAAGGCAACCAGTGCCGCGCCGCCCGCGAACTGGGCATGCACCGCAACACCCTGAGCCGCACCATCACCGAGTTAAAAATCGACGTCCGCCAGCTCCGCGACGGCGTCAAGCGCCCACCCCGCAGCGCCCGCCCCGTCACCATGGAAAAGAAGATCGTCCGCTAACTTTCATCTCTGTCATCCTGAGCGTAGAGAATGCTTCCGCGGAGCGGAAGCATTCTCGCAGTCGAAGAGCCTGCCCTGAGCCTGCCAAAGGGACCCCTTGTAACCCCGCGCCACTAGCGGCCTCTGAGGGAGTTTCGATCCAGGCCCTGCTTCACTCTTGCGTGGCTCCGCATTCCCACAAAAAACTAAGGGCAGCCCCTCGCGGGCTGCCCTTTTATTTCCAACGGAAGCCGTCCGCTACTGCGCCGCCGCCGGCTTGTGATGCACTGGCGTTGCCGGTTTGGGTGCCGCCTTAGTCAGGATCACGCCCTTCTCCATGACCATCATGAACGGATTCGGCGTGTAAGACGCGGGCTCGCCCCGGAAATCAAAGCTGGCTCCGTCTTTCGGGATCAGCTTGACCCCAACCTTGTCTGCGAATTGCAGCGTAATATCCGCCTTCTTCGCGTCGATGTCATCCGAACTGCCCGCAATCATGAACTCGGTCGGAGTAGTGCTGATGATCGTGCCAGTCATCTGCAGCGCCTTGCCCTTGATCGCGTTCCAGACCAAATCCTGATCCTCCTGCGCCCCATTGGTGAACACGAACTGCCATTCGGCGAAATTCATCTCTTCCGGTTTCTTGGCAGTGACCATGGCATGAACTTGCTCTGCCGGAGTGGGCGCGGGCTTGATCGGAACCTGCGCGCCGTTGGCCTTGGCCGCTGCCAGCACATCCGCCCAGCCATCGTCTGCCGAGTGAAATTTCACGTACTGCCCGCGTGCATACTTTTCAATCAGCGCCTGGTTTGCCGCTGGAGCCACCGCCGCCGCGCGCGCCGCAAACCAGATTCCATTCTGATAGTCCGGCGGCTTCTCACCCAGATACGCCAGCGCCAAAGGATACACCACACTAAAATCCGTGGGATTCGCGTCCACTGCGATTTTCAGATCTGGGGCTGCACTCGCGTTATCTCCGTCCTGCAGCTCCCCAATGCCCTTGGCCGCGTGGAAGATCGAGTTCATCTGGTCTACTTGTTTCTTGAAGTCCGCATCAGAAGTGCCGTCAGGCTTGGTGAACTTCGGCATGCAGTCGAGACCCTGCTGGGAGTATTTCTTACCGTCCACCAGCAGTTGCTTCGCGTTCGGATCTCCGCCCTGCGCCATCACCCGGTCAAAATACGACAGCAGCGCCAGCCCGCGCACGTTGCACGTGTCCGCCGTCACCAGCTTGGTGGCAGTTTCCATGGTCTTTTTCGCATTTCCCGCCTGCTGGTAAGCCCCCATCAGAAGTTCGAGCGCCTGATTCTTCATCACGCTGTTGGGATATTGCGTGAGAAATGCCTCCAGCCCGCTGGTCTTCGCGGCGAGGTCGGTCTGTTGATAAGCGCTCACGTAGGCGTTGTACTCGGCAGGATCCTTAATCACTGGAGCCTGAGCCGCAGGCGCTGCAGCCGGCGTGCTCTGCGCGGTCTGACCCGTTGGCGGGTTCACGCTCCCGGTTGGTGGGTTCACGCTCCCCGTGGGCGGGTTCACGCTCGAGGTTGGCGGGTTCACGCTCGAGGTCGGCGGCGCTGCCGGCTGTCCCTGCTGCGCTGGCTGTGTGGCACCTTGTGCCACCGCGACCACAGCAACTCCAAGCACAACCGTAAGCAGAATCTTTTTCATCAGCATGGCTCCTTGAGGTTCTTGGGAATAGCTCTTTCAGGAAATAGCTTTTCCGGGAAACTTGTTCTTGTCCAACTTAGCAGCAACTGCATCCACGTCGGGACCGCTTTGCGTTCGGATCCTGCTTTGGAATGCCGGGCTTCCCGACAGGGCCCTGGGACCAAGGGGGACCTGCTCAAACACAAACGCTCCTGACCCTATTTCCCGGTTGGCCGGATTATAAGTACCTCTTCCGCCGAAGGCAAGCGACTTCCCGTTCGTCCCCCACTTTATGTTCAACATGCGCTCGTTTAATATGCGCTTCTCAGCATGCGCTTGTTAGCATGCGGTTGTTAGCATGCGGTTGTTTAATATCCTCTTGTTAAGATGCGCAAAGCGGACAGGACGTACGGTCCTCATCTCTAGCCGCACCGATACCGACGCGCAGGAGCGCCTTTGATATGGACACCGGACAACCCCGAATCGGACAATCCCCAGCCGGCCAGCCTCTAGCCGGACCGCCCTTAACCGGACAAGTCGCAGTCATCACCGGAGCCGGACGCGGCATCGGCGCCGCCATTGCCCGCCAACTCGCCCAACTCGGCGCCACCGCCGTCCTCTGCGGACGCACTCAGTCCACCCTCGACAACACCGCGCGCGCCATCCTCGAGGCTGGCGGCAAAACCGAAGTCATCCCCTGCGACGTTACCCTCCTGCACCAACTCGAGTACGCCGCCACCCGCGTCGACAGCACCTTCGGCCGCATCGACATCCTGGTCAACAACGCCGGAGTCGCCAGCCTGGCCGAGCCCCTGCACATGCTTCTCCCCGAAGACTGGGACCGCATTCTCAATACCAACCTGCGCGGCGCCTACTTCACCATCCGCGCCTTCGCTCCCCTAATGATTCGCGGCTACTCTGGCCATATCATCAACATCTCGTCCTTGTCAGGAAAAAACGCTCTTCCCAACGGCGCCGCCTACGCCGCCTCCAAGTGGGGACTTAACGGCCTGACTTATTCCGTCGCCGAAGAACTCCGCCCTCACAATATCCGCGTGTCGGTAATCTGCCCCGGCTCCACCGAAACCGAATTCAGCCCCCACGCCGGCAAAGACGTCAACAAAATGCTCCAGCCCAACGACGTCGCCCACGCCGTCGCGATGCTGGTAACCCAATCCCCGCAATCGTTTATGAGTGAGATCCTGCTAAGACCAACGCAAAAACCGTAAGAACCAGACCTCAGACCTCGGACTTCAGACCTCGGCAAGACCTGAGTAGATTGATCGCAAGGGGTGGGAATCTGAAGTCCGAGGTCTGAAGTCCAAGGTCCGATTTTCTACTTCTTAAACAAATTATCAAACGCCGCCCGCGCACTACTCGGCCGCAAACTCGCCGGAGTCGAAGTCTCCTTCTCCCGCGTCACCCGAATCTCATACAGCTCACAAGAATTCCGCTCATCCTTCTTCGCAATCCGCTCCTTCACCGGCTGCATGCACTCAAACCGGCTCCCCGGATCGAAATAAGTGCACTGCTTGCAAGAATGCAACTCAAACCCGCACTTCGGACACTGCCCATCGCCCGCCCCTCCCTGCAACACCGTCCCACACTGTGTGCACCGTGAAACCGCCCGCGTCCCCGGCAAATTGACCGGTCGCGGCCCAAACGTGTTATCCCGCTTCGGCGGAGCCCCACGCGATTTCTCGCCAAACTTCTCGCCCGACCCCTTGCGCGACTCGTCGCGATCACGATCCTGATACCCATGCTGCCGGTATTTAGCCACAAACCCTCCCCACCCACGGCGCGTATTGTCTCCCCACCGCACCCCCCGCGGCAAGTGCCCCAGGTCCCTGAGAACATTCCGTGGAAGAACGCATAATCGTGGGGAACGCGCGACCTTGAAGCACGCACAACCGTGGAAGAGCGGCCCTTTAGGGCCGCGTAGTCGCAGGATTACGCCGGGCTTTAGCCCCCGTGGTCGTTTTTCTTCCCTGGGTGCCCCATGTCTCGCGTCCTTTGCGAGACGTGGGAATTCCCACCGCGTCATCACCCGAACACACGATAACGAATCAACTCGCTACAATGAGCCCATGATCCAAGGAACAATGATCCACGAAATCCTCCCCGTCGGCCCCCTGCAATGCAACTGCTCCATCATCGGCGACGAAACCACCCACGAAGCCATGGTCATCGACCCCGGCGACGAAATTGAAGAAGTCCTCGCCCTGATCAGCAAACACAATCTGCAGGTCAAGCAGATCGTCATCACCCACGCCCACATCGACCACGTAGGCGGAGCCATGAAACTCCGCGCCGCCACCGGCGCACCGATCCTGCTCAACCAGAACGACTACGCGCTCCTGAAGATGTTAGACGTACAAGCCGCCTGGATCGGCGTAGCTTCTCCGGGAGAAGTAGAAATCGACCGCAGCGTCACCACCGGAGAACTCGTCACGGCCGGCTCCCTCACCGCCCAAATTCTCCACACCCCCGGCCACACCGAAGGCAGCATCTGCCTCTATTTTCCGGCAGAAAAAAAGTTGATCGCCGGCGATACCCTCTTCGCCGGCTCCATCGGCCGCACCGACCTCCCCGGCGGCTCGATGCCGAAAATCCTCCGCTCCCTCCACGACACAGTCCTGACCCTCCCCGACGAAACCGTAGTAGTCCCCGGCCACGGCGAACTGACCACAATCGGCAAGGAGCGGGAAAGCAACCCCTTTCTAGTAAGACGCTGATTTGCAAGCGTAGAATGCCCTCGTAATGACAGCTTGGATTCGGAAGAACCCGTTCACTACCACCGATCCGAAGATGGAGATGGTTCGATTCGTGTCCGAATGGGCTAACAGCCTTGGATCACCTCTGAGCGAGGCCGATCACGCGATTCTAGCCTCAGAGAATCCGGATGTGGACGAGCTAACAGAACGACGTCTCAGGAGTTTGGTCGCCGGCGTCATCGCGAACCAGAAGGCGCCAAGGCATGATGCCGACCCGAAATCCTTCGTCGGCGCACTGGAATGGGCGACCGACGGTGAGTGGCCCTACGTCGCCGCACTGGCGGAAGCGGAGATTACGGGCAGCCCAACAGTTAAACGATTCGAACGGCGCGGCTATTCCGGATGGTGGCTGATCCCCGGATGCCTCGTAGTCATTCTGCTCATTGGCCTGTTGGTCCTGATGGCTCACAGGTTCCTTTGAGCCTTCGTCGCATTCCCTAATTCAAATGCGCCAGCCCACTCCCTCTCTCGCTCATTTCCCTCCACCATGCGTTGGCTTCCTGCCCCTGAATAACGGAAAGCCCCACGCCCCGATCGCCAGCAGCGCTCCAAACAAAATCACGGCATCAATACTGGCTCGTCCCTGCGGAGCCCAGTAAACATCTTCCAGGTTGAGCCACAGCGCGAATTCATCCAGCGTAAGCGCCGCCCCAACGCCATACAGAACAGCCATCACTCGGCTGAGCAGCACCGACGAGTCATCCGACCCAACTCCGATCTCGCACAACCATCCGTAGCCCACCAAGAGCAGAATGATGATGCCGAAAACCAGATGATGAATGTGCCGCCCATCATGTTGAATAAAGTGGAAGGGCGGTATCTTATGCAGCACCGCATAAACCACCGCCCGCACTCCGGCGAATGTCAAAAAGAAGCTGACCGCAGCCCCAAACAGCCGCCGCCTCGGACGATCCGGAATCCGCTCCTTGATCATCTGGCCGGCAGGTGTTCCCTGCAGCACCAATAGAACGAGAGCCGCCACCGAGAGCGCCACCAGCAGGACGAACCATGCATAAGCCATAAATGTTCACGCATTAATGTTCAACGAATTATGTTCACGTCAGGAATTCAAAAACGCCAGAACTCTGCCTATGCCTTCCTCAAATTCCTCCGCCGCTGTAATCAAGCTCAACACCAGATACCCATCCCCGGGAAAATCATAAAAATGTCCCGGATGCACCACCACCGCCTTCTCCCGCACCAACTCAATCGCCAACTCCTCATCCGACCGCGTCACCGGAACCCGCAACACCGCGTACCATCCCCCTTCCACACTCAATCGCTGACAACTCTTCTGCCCTGCCAGGCGCCGATCAAGCTCAGCAAGATTCCCACGAACCCGCTCCATCAACTGCCGCTGAATATCCTTACGCTGCTCCAGCAGCGCCGGCACAGCCCACTGCACCGGAGCATTCATCGACAGGTAAGTATCAGCAATCACCTCCAACCGCCCCATCGCTGCGTCGGCCAACTCCCGGGGCCCGCTGGTCACCACCCAAGCCACCTTCATCTGCGGCAAAGCTGCAATCTTCGACAGTCCACTCAACGTAAACGTCAGCACCTCGCCATTCCCTGCAAAGCTCGCGTGCGCCCCTGCCTCCTCCGCATTGTCATCCCGACCAAGCGCTTGGATCGGCGAATGCCGATCCAAGGGCGCGTGGAGAGCCTGCCCTGAGCTTGCCGAAGGGGACCTTGGGTTTGACTCAGGTGCAGGCAATTTCTGAAACTCGCCGACTCCATAATCCAAAAACACTTCATCCGCAATCACCGCCAGCCCACGCTCTCGGCAAAACGCATTCAGCGAAGCCACTTCCTCAACCGATACAAACGATCCCGTCGGATTATTCGGATGCACCACCACCACGCCCCGCGTCCGCTCCGTCACCGCTTTCTCCAGCGACGGAAAATCCATCTGCCATCCATGGTCATAAAGCAGCGGATACGGCACCAGCCGCACATCCTGCAAATCCGCCAGAAACTCAAACAGCGGATAACTCGGCTTCGGCACCAGCAACTCATCCCCCGCATTGCACAGCAGCCGAAACACAAACGAATACCCCTCGCTGGTGCTGGTAGTCAAAACGATCCGCTCAGCATCGATTCCGCCCGTAGAGCCGTTGCTTGCAACGTCTCTCTCCCCACGACCACTCCTGTCTCGGTAGTATCGAGCCACAGCCGTCCGCGCCTCCAGCAACCCCTTCGGCTGCGGATCGTAATCCAGCGCCCGCGGCGACGCCAGCGCCCCCAGAATCGCCGCCTCGTCATAACGCAACCCCGCCCGCGTGGGATTCGAAATCGTCAGATCAAGAATCTCCGCCCCGCCGGCGCGCACTTCTTCCAGCGCCTGCGTAAACCGGTTCTGTGCCAGTTTCCAGTTGGTCCGTTCAGAAAACATCAGTGGAATTCTACTTGGGATTCAACAACGAAAGGTGGGAGGTAACGCAGCAAACCAGAAAAGAACTGCCATCCAAAGAGATTGTCTTCCTGAGCGAAGCGAAAGCCTGCCCTGAGCCTGCCGAAGGGGATCTACGCAACCTCCGTGAAGCACTCGAGCACTAGAAACCAGAAACAGCCAAAACACCAACCAGCTCTACCCGCGCGGTCGCACGAATGGCATGGCCGGTGGAGGCGTTTCGCGGGTCAGATCCTGCACCGTCCGCCCCTCCTGCCCTGGCCAGTCGCGAATTCCCACCGCCGGACAGATCAGCCCCCGGCCCGCCGGCCGCAGCAACTGCCGCAGCGTCTGCACCCCATAGAACAATCCTTGCCCCGTCTTGGCCGCCACAATCAAATGTGTTTTATCGGAGAACAACAGGTACCCATCCTCGCCCACCACCGTGTCCGCCTTAAGCCCGTTCAGCGCCAAAAACCGCCGCACCCGCGCATCCTGCAAGCGCGCCAGCACAATCGCGCCGCCCTCCGCCTTGCCCCTGGGTTTCATGCCCAAAATGCTGAGTCTCAACCCGGACTGGTCCGCGACCTGTTCCGCCAGGGTTTCGGCAGCAATGCGATCCTCCGATTGGTGCCCCAGCAGCACAAAAATCTTGGTCTTCGGCCCCACCCGAAATCCGCCGTCGCGCAGCTGCACTTCCTTGGGCGAGGGATCGATGCTCACCTGCGCCAGCGCCGTAGCGCAAAGCAGCACACCAGAAACGATCCCCAACAATCGCTTAAACAGTGGCTTAGTCATTCAGATCCTCAAACTCGACCCACAAAACTCGACTAATCAAAACTCCCCAGACCCAGTTCGTCGAACCCAAACATTGTACGCCCAAACTGGGTTCCGGAGTCTCATGAAACATTCCGGATGTTTCTTATTATCATCTTTTAGCAATGTCTCCGGAATGTCTCTCCGTAAAAGCCCCGTACCCAGACAGATTCCTCCAGTACGCGAGGATTACCTCCCAAACCCTTCCTTGTTAACAACATATGGCATCTTCGTCACATCCCCGCCGTAGTTTCCTTCCAGCACGTCGATCAACCCCTGCACGCACCGCCCCGCCATTCCCTTATCCGGATCCGTCGACAACCGCGTAATCCGCGCCGCGCTGGCAAAGTGCGGCATCAACCGGCAGCGATCCGCAATCGCCGCGTCGCGCAGCGGAGAATCCGCCGGCAGCGGCTCTTTCTCGTACACGTCCAGCGCCGCCCCCGCAATCCAGTTCTCCCGCAACGCCCGCGCTAGCGCCGCCTCCTCCACCACCGGCCCCCGCGAAGTATTCACTAGATACGCGGTGGTCTTCATCAGCCGCAAATTCTTCTCGTTAAACAAGTGATATGTCGGCGTCGCGCTCTCCCCCGCCCGCAGCAGCGGCACATGCACGCTGACGAAATCGGCCTCGCGGAGCGCCTCTTCGAACCGCACATACTTAATCCACGCCTTTTCTTTCGTCAGACCGCGCGCATGCCGCAGATCATTCACTTCCTGAATCGTCTTCACAAACTCATGATTCTCATACGCAGGGTCGTAACACAAAACATTCATATCAAACCCAACACACTTCTTGATGAAAGCCAGCCCAATCCGCCCCGTCCCAATCACCGCCACGGTCTTGCCGGTAACTTCATCCCCCAAAAACGGCAAATAAGGATGCCAGTATCCCCACTTCAGCTCGCGCGTCAGTTGCTCCGCCGGCCACATTTTCCGCGACAAAGTCCCCATCATGAAAAACGCAAACTCCGCCGTCGCCTCGGTCAACACGTCGGCGGTATTCGTAAACGGAACTTTGTACCGGTTCGCGTCCGCGCGATTGATGTTGTCGAACCCCACCGCAAACTGCGCCACCACTCTCAGCGTCCCCTTGCCCGCTTCAAAAATCTCCGCGTCAATCGCATCGCGCAGTGTAGTAATCAACCCATCGATCCCCGACTTAACCTTCTCGACAATCAACCTCTTCAGTGGCGCTTCCGGCTGCGGATGCACCTCAACCTCATATCCCCGCGATCGCAGCAGCCCAATCGCTTCTCCAATGTCGCAAGTAGCGAACACGCGAAGTTTCTTATCCATAGTGTGAAAAAAGAAAAAAGCTACTCAGCCTTCCAGGTCACCGTGAAGCTACTCCCATCCGGCGACAAGCTCGACGGGACCGCATCATCCACGCCCTGGTTCACAATCGTCGATGCCTGCGCCATCTTCCCGAAGGCGCGGATCTCGCCGGAAGTCCGATCGTCGGTTGCAGAGTTGCTATCGAAGACATCGGTGAAGTCCCTGCCAAATGGCGCCACCCCGAAATCCGAAAGTCCGATTCCGTTGTTCTCCGCAATCCATTCGGCAGATGCTCGCCGCGCCACCGGGATAATCGCACTCGTGCTGAAGGATTCTCCCGTGGCTTCGTCCGTAATGGTCACCGTAAACTCCGAACCGTCGTAGTCGACCTCACCCGACATTCGGTCGCCCGGCGATACCGGAACGCTATCGATGGTCACACCGGCTTTCGGCGCGAACTCGTACCAGGCATAGTATTTCGGGTTCTTGCCATCACAATCGGAGTCCGTTCCAGTCTGCTCCACGGTCGCGTCGCTCCACCCATCAATGCCCACCCAAAACGAAGCGGACCCATTCGGAGTCGCCGCGCAATCGACTGCCGGGACTATCCACGAACCCTTCGCTTGTGTGAAAGCACTTCCGATCACTGCGTAGCCAGCCCAATTACCGCTCGCCCAAACCTTGACATCACCCACCACTCGCTCCGGAACCACCCCAATCGCTTTCCTCGGGCCATGCTCACGCGGCAACACCGTTTGGTGCAGGCCGTGCCCTAACGCCAGCAGCACTGTCCCAGTTGCAATCAGAACGGCTGCAGTTGGCAAAACCCCAGTTTTCCGCATACCCGTCGTCTCCCGAACGCCGAGCATGTTAACACACCACAAGAACACCGCAAGGCAGCCTAGATCGTTGTAGTTCGGGGGTTGATTCGGTGCGGAACCGAATCAAGTCTTCACGCCGGTTCCTGGTAAATCCCAATCACATTCCCGCCTGGATCGCGGAATCTCGCCGTAATCTCGGGGGCATCCCCGCCGATCGGCTGCACAATCTCTCCGCCATTGGCGACAATCGCCGCAACCGTTGCAGCTGCGCTTTCCACCCAGATATACACCATCAGTCCCGGCGCCGACGCCGGCGGACGCCCCGTCACAAAAGCGCCGCTCACTTCCCCAACGCCATCGTCAAACGCAGTCGCCCCATCCCCGCGTTGCCGGATCTCCCAGTCGAACACCTTCCTGTAGAAGTCCGCCGAGCGTGCAACATCGGTCGCGGGAATCTCGAGATAGCAGACTTTGCCGTTGGCAAGCGTGGGAGGCATGGGCGCCTGCCATTCTATCCCGCCCTGCGAAATTTCGTACCCGATTCTGAATCCCCGCCCGACCCCAGCAGCCCCACTCCGCCCCGTCGCAAACTCTCCCAAGCCGCCTGATTCAGCGAAGGCTCCGCACTCACAATATCGCGAATCATATCCCACGCCGCCAGGTTGAGCGCGCCTTCC